>ENA-OPTB01000093-OPTB01000093.1-human-gut-metagenome-genome-assembly--contig:-NODE-93-length-88509-cov-31.693603_pt1 | contig 88509 bp, 77 predicted proteins | sample MGYA00241810_ERZ501911 | MGnify/ENA primary metagenome ERZ501911 (study PRJEB25962, sample SAMEA2042304) | human gut metagenome | biome: human gut; feature: human-associated habitat; material: faeces... | reverse complement strand
TGTAGGAAATAAGGTTCGGTGAAGTTGATTCCCCATCCGGTCAGCAGGTCGGTGTTTTCTTCTTCGTAAGACTGGCCTGCCACTACGTTGATGTGGTGTTTGCCTATCGTACCATCGTAAGTAAGCACATTCTCTATCAAGGCGTCCGAATAAATACGGGAACCCTTGGTCAACCGTTCATTACTCTTGGACAGATAGACGCGGTTACTCTGCACCCATGCCGGAATCCAAGTGAAGTCCTTGCAGAAGGTTTTGCTGTAAGAGAGGTTTATTTTATAGTTGAGTTTGTGGTTTTTGCTGTTGAAGCCGAACATATTGAAGATGTCTACGTCTGCCGAGCCTGTTCCCACGAAACGGTCCACACGTGTGTTGCGTTGCAGCAGGTTGTTTACCAGTAATGGATTGGAAGCGGAGATATCACCATGTATGGTATCGTAGTATACGCCATAGCCGTAAGCGTCATAATTGAAGTTGTTGGCAATTCCCACCAAATTGTCGAGCACCCATGTTGAAGAATCGTATGCTTTGATGGTGGGCTGCATCAATAAGGTTCCGCGCAGAATGTTGGTTACGTCGCCATACAGACCTTGAACGTATTCGGAAGCATTGGACAGGCCCATGTTGTCTTGGTCGGAGTGGGAGTAAACAAGGCTGGTCTGGAACTTTATGAACTTGGTGTCCATACTGTTGTTGACACGTGCGGTGTAACGTTCGTAGTTAGGACCGGCACCTTCGAGTGTTCCTTTTTGGTTGAAATAGTCTAATGCTATATTATAGGTGTTGTGAGCACCACCTCCGGAAAGGTTTACATTATGGTTTTGACGGATACCCGTTTTGAATACTTCGTCGAACCAGTTGGTATTGGTGTCATCTTGGAAATGGTATTTCCCGGTTTCGCTGTTGAGCTTGTATCCCGATGGTAGCGGAGTGTTGGAGTTTGCACAAGCCTGACCGATGTATTGGCTGTATTGGTCGGCATCCATTACATCATAGACTCCCTTAGGAATATAATCCATACCGAAATATCCATTGTAGTCCACTTTCAGCGGTTGGTCTTTTTGTCCGCGTTTGGTGGTGATGATAATCACACCGTTGGCAGCACGTGAACCGTAGATGGCGGCAGCCGAAGCATCCTTCAATACCTGGATGGTTTCAATATCGTTGGAAGAGAAATCGCGGATGGAAGTTCCCATGGGAACGCCGTCGATGACATAGAGGGGAGAAGTACTGCCGAAAGATCCTACACCGCGAATACGTACGGTAGGATCGGCACCCGGCTGTCCGTCGGAGGTGACTTGCACGCCGGAAACCTTGCCTTCAAGCATGGTGGAGATGTTGGAGTTTGATGTCTGTTTCAAAGCTTCCGCATCTACTACGGCAACAGAACCGGTTAAGTCGGATTTCTTTTGTGTACCATAACCTACAACAACCACTTGTTCCAGCATCTGGTCATCAGCCTGTAATTGTATGGTATCAATAATGGCGCGGTTGCGAACTGCTACTTCGCGTTCCTTGAAACCCACATAGCTTATCAAAAGGATAGCGTTTCCGGGAACTTCCAACTGGAAGTTTCCATCCAGGTCGGTAATGGTTCCGCCTTGTCCGCCTTTAACTCTGACGGTAGCTCCTGGCATAGGTTCACCTTGTTCGTCGACAATTTGGCCACGAACCTTGATAGTCGGAGATTGTGTCACAGTAGCCATGGCAGGTGTAGGATACACCGTCATACCGCTAAAGGCACACAGACCAAGCATTACGGAAAGAAATAAATGTTTCCTCATTTTTAAAAGAATTAAGATTATTAAATTAATAGATTAGATCACCGTTAACTATATTATAATATTATATTGGTCAATATACGATCCTATATCGACCGTCGGGAGAGTCAGGTAACAGACTTCACAAAACTGGGGGAGGTTGAATTTAGCCAATGCCATCTACGATGGACAGCCGTTCTCTTGTCGTTCTTCATATTATTAATATTAAAATTAGATTTCCAATCATTGCTTTTCCTTGAGGGATTTCCTGAAGAAATAAGCAATGATTGTATGGCAAAAGTAGGGCTTATGGTGTAAATAGGGGTGGACAAATGGGTTTTAGAGGTGGATAAACGAATTTTAAGTGTAGAGAATACAGCTTATTATGTAGATTTATTGTTTTTTGCCGTAAGTAAGGGTTATTCTTCCTCATTAAGCAGTGAACTTGGCGTCGTATTGAAGTATTTGGTGAAGCATCTCGTGAAGTATTTAGGGTCATTAAATCCTACTTCATAGGCAATTTCCGCAATGTTCATGCTTTTATTTTCCCGGTTTTTCAGTAATAGTTCGCGGGCAATGTTCAGGCGGTAGTTGCGTATGAATTGTCCGGCGGACTGCCCGACAAGACTTTGTAGCTTTTTGTTCAACAGGCTTTTGCTCACACCTGCCGCTTCGCAGAAATCGCTCACCTCGAAATAGGAATTTTTGTAGTTCTCCTTAATGACATCCATGATGCGGTTGAGGAACTTCTTGTCGCCCGATTCTTCTTCCATATTCAAGGCATCCACATCCATGGCTATGGCAAACTTCTTTTGATAACGTTTACGGTTCTCAAGGATATTTTCGATGCGGGTAAGCAGTAATGTCTCGTCAAAAGGTTTCAGTAAATATTCGTCAACTCCTATGCGGTAGCTTTCCAGGCGTGATTCCTGCGATGTCTTGGCTGTCAGCATAAGGAAAGGGATATGGGAGATAGCGAAATTCTCTTTTACCCGGCGGGACAGTTCAATGCCGTCCATTACGGGCATCATCAGGTCGCTGATGATGAAGTCTACCGAATGTGAGTTTAATATGTTCAAGGCCTCTGCTCCATGGGCAGCTTCGAATACATTGTATTTATCCCGTAGGATGGAACGGATATATCCACGCATATCCGCGTTGTCCTCGACCACCAGGATTGATAAACCTTTTCCGAAGGTATTGGATGGTGGTAGCGTATCGGAAGTCATAAGTTGCGGGGCGCTTTCGGCCAGTGTTTCCACCGTATTGCTTTCCGGTGTTATCGGTAGGAGGATGCGTAGCGAGCAGCCTGTCGTATGGTTGTTTTGCGCATGGATTTCACCTCCATGCATCTGTACAATGCGTTTACACAAGTAAAGTCCGATGCCGCTTCCGGCCTGTCCGTACATCGGATATTTGGTTTGTCCTTGCGACTGGTAGAAACGGTTGAATATTTTGATTGCGTCATCATCGGGAATACCGCTGCCTGTGTCGCTGACACAGATGTAAAGCATGGATTTGCGGTTATCGGCAGGAGGTAGCAGGGCTATGAACAGAGACACACTTCCGCCGTTGGGTGTAAATTTAATGGCATTGCTCAGCAGGTTCGTCAGCACTTTGTGCATCGCTTCTTCGTCGTAGGAGATTTCCGGTGAAGGCATCCGGAAATAACGTTTCACTGTGATGTCTCTTTCTTTGGCAAAGACTTCAAAAGGTATGATCAGTTCATTGGCAAATTTTAGAAAATTATTCCGGGATTTTACGATTTCCAGTTTGCCCGACTCCACTTTACGGAAGTCCATAAGCTGGTTGACAAGCGATAACAGGTATTTGGAATTGCGTTCCACGAAATGTAGCTGCTCGATGACTTGAGGGTTGTAGCTTAACTTTAATGCACGCTCTATCGGCCCTATGATCAGTGTGATTGGGGTGCGGAATTCGTGTGTGATATTGGTGAAGAATGCTATCTTGTCCAAGGTCAGCTCTTGTATCTTACGTGTCATTTTGGTAAGCTGCGCTTTCTGCCGGGTAATTTTCTCGTTTTGTTGCTTCAACATCCGGTTCTGACGGGACAACTCTTCGGTCTGTTCTTCCAGTAGTTGTTTCTGCTTTTTCAGTTCATGGGTGCGTTGTTCCACCTTTTGGTGTAATCTTGCTTTTTGCTCTTTCAGGCTTCGTATGCGCCATTGGTAGAATTGCCATGTAGCGAATGTGGCAAGGATTATTACAAGCAGTATAAACCTGGTTGTCTTGTAAAAATAGGGCTGGATTGTTATTTGCAGTTCCGTTATATTATCCTCTCCGGTTGGGGTGTAGGGCGTGTACTTCACTTGCAGCGTATAGTTTCCCGGAGACAGATTGGTGTAAGTAGCAAAACGCCGGCTGGCAGGCACGTGTATCCAACGGTTGTCAAAACCCAGTAGGCGGTAACTGTAAGTGGCGGTATTGTCGGACTCGTAGTTGAGTGCGGAAAATTCCAGTGAAAAAGATTTTTCACGTTCGTGGATGCGGATAGCCTTACTGACGGCAATATCGAGCGGCAAGTATTCGTTGCCGGGGAATATTTCCTCGTTTCCTACTTTCAAACGGGTGAACCGTACTTTGGAAGACTGGGTTGTAAGGGCAGGCAGGTTGCAATCTATGGCAACCAGTCCGGATACGGTGCCGAGGTAGAGCTTGCTGTATTGTGAACGGTGAGCAGCATTCCAGTAAAACTGGGTATCGGCAAGACCGTCTTGCCGGTTGTAGTTGATAAAGTGGTTTTCTGTGGGTTGGAAGCGCGACAGCCCATTGTTGGTTGCTATCCAGATACATCCTTTATCATCTTCCAGGATACTGCGGATACTGTTGTCTGGCAGACCATGAAGGGAGTTGTAACAGACGAACTGTTCTTCTCCATCTTCGTTCTGCATACGTTTATAAATGCCATAACCGTTGCTGCCCAACCACAGTGTGCCATCTTGAGTTTCGTAAAAGCAACATATCTTTTCTATCAGTCCGGAAGACGGATCATCCAGTTTGTACTTCAGATGACGGTAACGGAATGTTCCCTCAGGCGATGAGACGGAGCGGGAGTGCAGGTCGATGATATAAACGCCGTCCAGACATCCCATCCATAATTGCCCGTCTTTGTCTATGATAGAGCCGATGCAACCTCGTATGTCCTCGGCAGCACGCTTGGCAAATGGTGAACAAAGCTGTTTATGCGTCAGGTCATAGAAAAATAATCCCTGGTTTGCTCCGATCCACATACCGTTGTTTATGGAGTCGTAGACCAGTGCTCCGATAAAGTCTATGGGATAGTTGTCTTTATTTTGGGCTGTGATTGCTTCTATTCTGTGCTGTGGGTTTTGCGGGTTGATAAGGTTGATGCCGCCGCCCCATGTACCAATCCACAATCTTCCTTGCCCGTCGGCGGTGATGGCGCTGACAGAGTTGTGGGTAAGAGTGCCGCTTTCGTATGTATAATGAATGAAGCTGTCGCTTCCTACCGCCTTTTTATTCAGCCCCCCTTCTACGGTGCCTACCCATAAGTTTCCGCTATGATCTTCGTAAACGGCGTTCACCGGATTGTGGGAGATTGTTTGGAGATTCTTGTTATCATGCTGATAGTTCTGTATGGACAGACGCTTGGCGGTCATTTTATTGATGCCGCCACTTTCGGTCCCCACCCAGATATGCTGCCCTTCTACGATGATGCAGTTGATGAAATTGCTGTTCAGCAGCTTACTGCCGGTGTTGGATGCCTGATCGCTTATGCGTTCAAAGTTGTCCTTTATGGGATTGTATATGTTGATGCCTTTCAGGCTGGCAACCAGTAATTGTTTGTCGTTGGTTATGGCGAGACAGGTCAGGAAATTTTGTGAGAGGGAATACGGATTGTCGGAGGCATGCACATATTGCTTCACTATACCTTCATTTTTATTATATCGGTACAGGCCTTTGTCGGTGGCGATCCATACTTCATTCTCTTTGGCTATGAAGTCTGTAAAATATAGATCCGGTGCAAAACTCAGGCAGTCGTCGATTAAGGTTTCCTCCAGTTTGCCTTGTGCAGTGATACCTACTTTGTATAGTGCACCATTGATGCCTATCCATACTTTTCCCTCATTTTCCACATCCTTAAAGACGATATCGTACCGGTAAGGATTGGGAACCTCCAGTGAATGAATACTTTCTATATCTCCATTGGTGCGGAAAGCAATACGGTGCAGGCTATTGCCGCAATACAGCCAAATACATCCGTTGGCATCTTGTGTAACCATGAATGCCGGTTGCTTAATGAGTGTCTCCAGCTTCTTTCGGGGATCATGAGGCAGTACGGACTGCATGGTTGTCAGGTCGATAATATCCGTTCCCCCTTCCGATACAACCCAAAGCCGCTGAAAGTTGTCTTCATGGACTTTGCGTATGAAGTTGCTCTTGAGCCGGCAATGTGGGGTAGCCGGAGTGAAGTTGACGAATTCATAACCGTCGTATCGGGATAGTCCGCCTCCCGACATGGAAATCCAAAGGAAGCCTTGCCGGTCTTTGTAGATATCATCGACAAAATTATTGGGAAGCCCTTCATTCATGGTTATGTAGATTGTGTTATACCGGTTGGTAAAAGACTCCTGAGCCCACAAAAAAGCGGGGCTTGCCAAAGCGATATATAATATAATAATGTGGAAAAACTTATGCATTGTTTTATCATTTGGTATTAGCACAAGCAAAGTTAATGGATTACTTGTGATGACAATAAAAAGTCTGCGGTCTTTTTTGTGAAGTTGGAAGATTGTCCACCTTAAAAGGTCATATATCCACCTCTACTGCTTTGGGCATGGCGTACATTTGCATTGTATTTTTAATTTGCTGATATTATGAGAAAAATGTTATGTATGGCCGTCACGTCCATGGGAATTCTGTTTGCCGGTTGCAATTCTCCGGTTTTTACTCCCATAGCTTCGCCTAATCCCTGGCAGGATGACTACTCTTTTTTGTCCTCTATGGACAACTATCGCTCGTGGGGAACTTACAATGTACATGATCCGTCTTGCCGTAAATTGGGCGACTATTATTATATGTATTCCACCGATGCCATTTTGGGTGAGAACCGTCAAGAAGCCGAAGAAAAAAATGTTCCGTTGGGATACATACAAGTACGCCGTTCCAAGGACCTTGTCAAATGGGAGTTTGTCGGCTGGGCTTTTCCGGAAATACCGCAGGAAGCTGTGGAGTGGGTACGTTCACATGCCGGAGGTGAGGGAGCAACGAACATCTGGGCTCCTTATATAATCCCTTTCGGTGATAAATACAGACTCTACTATTGTGTATCGGCTTTTGGCCGCAAGACATCGTATATAGGTATGGCAGAGGCTGCATCGCCCGAAGGCCCTTGGACACAACGAGGTTGTGTTGTCAAGACCAATGAGGCTTCGGTAATGAATGCAATTGATCCGAGCGTCATGGCCGATCCTGTCACCGGAAAGTGGTGGATGCATTATGGATCATTCTTTGGAGGGTTGTACTGCGTAGAGTTGGATCCGGAAACCGGACTTCCCGCCGAGGAGGGAGATCAGGGGCATCTCACCGCACGCCGCGCCAATTATCAGAAAGATAATCTGGAAGCTCCCGAGATTATTTACAATCCTGATCTGAAACAGTATTATTTGTTTGTTTCATACGATCCGCTGATGACCACCTATAACGTGCGGGTAGGGCGTTCGGACAAAGCGGAAGGTCCGTTTGTTGATTTCTCCGGCGTGGAACTGAAAGACACTACTAATAATTTTCCTATTCTGACAGCTCCATACCGCTTTCATAATCATCCGGGTTGGGCAGGGACTGCACACTGCAGTGTATTCACCTCGGATGAAGGGCAATACTTTATGGCACATCAGGGACGCCTGTCACCCCATAACCAAATGATGGATCTTCATCTGAGGCAGGTCTTTTTTACGCCCGACGGATGGCCGGTGGTGTCGCCCGAACGTTATACAGGCAGTGTTTCCCGTAAATTCTCGGCAGAAGATATGGCAGGAGAGTGGGAAGTTATACGCATACAGGAACCTGCGTATGAACGCCGTTTGCAGGCAGGCCAGATCCTATGGGGGGAGGGACAGCTCAAAGAAGAGGAGTGGAACGTGTCTCATTTGCTGTCCTTGGAGAAGAACGGACATTTAGGTGAGAATAAGGGTAACTGGGAATTTTTGGAAGCAAAGCAATTATTGTCCCTGACCCTGGAAGGTGAAATTATAAATAATCTGATTATATTTGCCGGACACGATTGGGAAAACGAAAAGGAAACCGTTCTTTTCACAGGACTGGACAGTCGTGGCAGGTCTATATGGGGAAAGCGAATTAAGTAATCATATATACATTTTATACCATGAAAAAATACAAAGGTTTATTGGCGGTGCTGGCTCTTGCGGCAGGTTCGGCACTGCAAGCACAAACAAATGAATTGGTGATACAAGCCGGGAAACCGGGAGCGGAAATTCAGCCTACTATGTACGGTTTGTTTTTCGAAGATATCAACTATGCTGCCGACGGCGGTCTGTATGCCGAACTTGTGAAGAATCGTTCTTTTGAGTTTCCGCAACATTTTATGGGGTGGAAGACATTCGGTAAGGTGTCCCTGAAAGATGACGGCCCTTTTGAAAGAAACCCGCATTATGTGCGTTTGGCGTATGCCGGACATCCGCATAAACAGACCGGACTGGACAATGAAGGATTTTTCGGTATCGGAATAAAAAAAGGCGCTGAGTATCGTTTCTCTGTATGGGCACGTGTGGCAGAGGGGGAAACACCCGCTAAAATCCGCGTGGAGCTGGCCGATACGAAATCTATGGGCGAACAGCAGGCTTTTGCAACTGCCGATGTAACGGTCGATTCAAGGGAATGGAAAAAATATCAGGTGATACTAAAGCCGGAAATGACCAATCCGAAAGCTATTCTTCGTATTTTCCTTGCTTCCCGGCAAACGGTGGATTTGGAACATATTTCCCTTTTCCCGGTAGATACCTGGCAAGGACATGAAAACGGGCTTCGTAAAGATTTGGCGCAGGCACTGGCAGATATAAAGCCGGGTGTATTCCGTTTTCCCGGCGGATGTATTGTAGAAGGTACTGATATTGCATCACGCTACGACTGGAAAAAGTCGGTAGGTATGGTGGAGAACCGTCCGCTGAATGAGAATCGTTGGCAATATACTTTCCCGCATCGGTTCTTTCCCGATTATTACCAAAGTTATGGTTTGGGATTTTATGAGTTCTTCCAGCTTTCCGAAGAAATCGGTGCGGAACCGTTGCCGGTGTTGAGTTGCGGTTTGGCTTGTCAGTTCCAAAACCCGAATATGGATGCGCATGTGCCTCTTTGCGACCTGGATAGTTATATTCAGGATGCGCTCGATCTGATAGAATTTGCAAATGGTGCAGTTGATACTCCCTGGGGAAAGGTACGTGCCGATATGGGACATCCCGCACCGTTCAATCTGAAATTTATAGGTATAGGTAACGAGCAGTGGGGAAAGGAATATCCCGAACATCTGGAACCCTTTGTCAAAGCCATTCGCAAGAAATACCCCGACATAAAGATTGTGGGTAGTTCCGGCCCTAATTCGGAAGGTGAGCAGTTCGACTATCTTTGGCCGGAAATGAAAAGACTGAAAGCCGATTTGGTGGACGAACATTTCTATCGTCCCGAAGCATGGTTCCTAAGCCAGGGAGCGCGTTATGACAATTACGACCGTAAAGGCCCGAAAGTCTTTGCCGGAGAATATGCCTGTCATGGCAAAGGAAAGAAGTGGAACCATTTCCATGCTTCATTGCTTGAGGCGGCCTTTATGACCGGACTGGAACGGAATGCGGATGTTGTGCATATGGCTACCTATGCACCGTTATTTGCTCATGTGGAAGGTTGGCAGTGGCGTCCGGACATGATATGGTTTGATAACTTGAATTCAGTGCGTACAGTGAGCTATTATGTACAGCAGCTTTTTGCAACGCATAAGGGAACGAACGTCCTTTCTCTGACTATGAATAAAAAGCCTGTAACGGGTGCCGAGGGACAGAACGGACTATTTGCGAGTGCCGTATGTGACAAAAATAAGAATGAGATCATAGTGAAAGTGGCCAATACCTCAGACAAGAAACAGCCTTTGTCTTTGATTTTTAACGGATTGAAGAAGAAAGAGGTTTTGTCGGGAGCACGTTGCATCAAACTCTCTTCCGCTGACATGGATAAGGACAATACTATTGAGAATCCATTGGCAATCATTCCGCAAGAAACATCTTTGGATGTGGATGGGCATACTTTGAACGTAGATCTGGAGCCTGCCACCTTTGCGGTATATATTTTGAAGTATTGATGTCTTGAGCTTTAAAGGAATATCATGATGAAAAATATATTTATTTTTTGGGTTAGTTCTTTGATGCTGGCAGTTCCGCAAGGGCTGTCGGCACAAAGTGACACTACTTTTGTTGCTGCGGGAAATCCGATAGTAAAGCATAAGTTTATTGCAGATCCGGCAGCGATGGTGCATGATGGAAAGATGTATATTTATGGCGGCCATGATGAGTGTCCTCCACCGGAAGAGCATTATGACCTGAAAGAATGGTGTGTCTTTTCCTCTTCCGACTTGAAAACGTGGACCGAACATGCCGTCCCTCTAAAGGCTAAGGACTTTTCTTGGGCAAAAGGCGAGGCTTGGGCAAGCCAGGTAATAGAACGTGATGGCAAATTCTATTGGTACGTAACGGTGGAGCATAAGACGATTCCCGGTAAGTCCATCGGTGTAGCCGTATCCGATTCACCGACAGGACCGTTTGTCGATGCCCGCGGTTCCGCCCTCATCACCAACGATATGACAACCGACCGTAGCAAAAGTTACTGGGATGATATAGATCCCACCGTTTTTATTGACGATGACGGGCAGGCATATCTTTACTGGGGCAACAGTCAGTGCTATTTCGCCAAACTGAAAAAGAATATGGTGGAATTGGACGGGCCGATTATTCCGGTTGACTTACCCCGTTTCACAGAAGCTCCCTGGATTCATAAAAGAGGCGATTGGTATTACCTTTCCTATGCTTCCGAATTCCCGGAGAAGATATGCTATGCCATGAGCCGTAGTATAACGGGCCCTTGGGAATACAAAGGGATTTTAAATGAATTGGCTGGAAATAGCAATACGAATCATCAAGCTATTATAGAGTTTAAGGATAATTGGTATTTTATCTATCATAACGGCGGCATTAATCCCACAGGAGGAAGTTTTCGCCGTTCGGTCTGCATGGAGCGTTTGTATTACAATGAAGACGGAACGATGAAGCGTATACAAATGACGACAGAAGGTATTTATTAGAAAAGAGTGCTAGGTCAATTAAAGGTAACAAAAAATAGGGTGATATTGTGGAGAACCACTTTATCACCCTATTGCTTTTATCACGTTTTTATTTATTCCAGTCTTCGTGCACCGTCGCTGATTACGACATCGTAAATTTTCGGACTTCTGTTGAATTTCTTCTTGAATTCCTCTTTGGCTTTTTCAATGAATGTGCTGTATAATTCCTCTTTTACGAGGTTGATTGTACAACCGCCGAATCCGCCGCCCATTACGCGGGAGCCGGTTACACCGCAGTCAAAGGCAAGGTCGTTCAGGAAGTCGAGCTCTTCGCAGCTCACTTCATATAACTTGCTCATGCCATGATGTGTTTCGTACATTTTCTGGCCAACTGTTTCGTAATCGCCTTTTTCCAGAGCATCGCAAACATCGAGTACACGCTGAATCTCCTCAATCACGTATTCTGCACGCATAAAGTCTTCCGCACTGATATCGGCTTTAGCTTCTTCAAGCATTTCCATATTACAGTCGCGCAGGAATTTTACATGCGGGTGTTTCTTCTGGATGGCGGCAACAGCAGCTTCGCAGCTTTGGCGGCGTTTGTTGTATGCAGAAGAAGCAAGTTCGTGTTTTACTACGGAATCCACCAATACCAGACGGTAACCTTTCGGTTCGAACGGGAAATACTGGTATTCCAATGAACGGCAATCCAAACGGATGAGGCTGCCTTTTTTACCGAATACGGAAGCAAACTGATCCATAATGCCACAGTTCACGCCGCAATAGTTGTGTTCTGTAGCCTGACCCACTTTGGCCAATTCAAACTTATCGATTTTATTGTCGCCGAACAGGTCGTTCAATGCGTAAGCGTAAGTGCTTTCCAATGCAGCAGAAGAGGACATACCTGCACCCAAAGGCACATCGCCAGCAAAAGCCGTATTGAATCCTTTCACTTCTACACCACGTTTAATCATTTCGCGGCATACACCGAATATGTATCTTGCCCAACTGGCGCGGGGAGCGTCTTCTTCATTCAGACCGAATTCTACATAATCTTTCAAATCAATGGAATAAGCTTTGACAGTGTTTGTTCCATTCGGCTTTACTTCTGCAATCATGCCTTTGTCGATTGCTCCGGGGAATACAAAACCACCGTTGTAGTCAGTATGTTCGCCGATTAGGTTGATTCGTCCCGGAGAAGCATAAACAGCTCCTGTTGTTCCGTCAAAATGCTTGATGAAACGGCTTCTTACGTATTCTATATCCATGATATTATTTTTTAAGGTGAATAAATCTATTACCTATATTGTTAGTTCTGTCTGTCAATCGACTTTAATGTCTTTGTTTACGTTTTTGCAACCAATCAGTCCATAGAACAACAGATATGCGAGAGCGGCAATGATCACCCAGTAACTTGCCATGAAACCTGCCATGTCTGCAACGACTCCCTGAATGACGGGAAGAATACCACCGCCACATACCAAAACCATGAACAGGCCGGAAGCGGCTGCCAGATATTTACCCAAACCTTCTACTGCCAGGTTGAAGATGCCACCCCACATGATAGAAGTACACAGACCGACTAATACCAGATACATGGCATTGATGGGTACCTCTGCAAGTCCGAAAGATAACCCCCCGGTGGCACTTTGCTGAAGCACAGGCAGGTTTACGAAAGAATCGGTAGGTGAGAAAATGGCGAGGAACACCAGCAGCAGGCCCAAAGCAGAAGTGAATGTAAGCATTGCCTTACTGGATACTTTAGCACCTAATGAGGCACCTGCCAGACGGCCTATCAGCATAAGGAACCAATAAGTACCTACTACAAATCCAGAAATGGTGGATGCAATACCGGCACCGCCTTTTTCCACAGGGTCGGTCAGGAACAGGTTTAGTGTACCCGGTACGCCAACCTCAATACCTACATATACAAAGATTGCAATAGCTCCCAGAATGAAATGACGGAATTTTAAAGCGCCGGACATCAGTTTGCCGATCGGTTCCGTTGTTGTAGCGGCATTGGGTTCCGGTATAGGAACGAACAACAGTACGAGGAATGCAAGTGCGAATACTGCCATCGCTGTGTACATCACAGGGAATATCTGAGAGATGGTAGCCTTTTCAATAGAACCGGCAATGAGGATACCTACGAACATCGGAGTGATAGTTGCCATTACGGAGTTGAAAGAACCGCCGATCTGGATTAACTGGTTACCTTTGTTTCCTTCACCGCCCAGCTTGTTCAGCATCGGGTTTACAACCGTATTCAGCAAGCACATAGAGAAACCTGCGATGAATGCACCGATCAGATATACGGCAAATGCCATTTCTGGGCTGGAATGGCCGGACAAGAACTGGATACCCACGCCTATAAAACCGATAGCTACCGCGATAAGCGCTGTTTTTTTATATCCTACTTTCTGCAATAAAATACCACTTGGTATTCCCATTACTGCATAAGCAATGAAATTACCGAAATTGCCCAGCATTCCTAAGGCATTGGATACGGAAAATTGATTTTTGAGTACAATTCCCATAGGAGCAGCCAGGTTGGTAACAAATGAGATCATACCAAAAAGGAAAATCATCGTTATGATGGCGATGAGTTTACCATTCTGTTTTTGTTGTGTCATGGTTAATAAAAATTTATAAATTTATAATTAGGTTAGTTAGTTTCTCGATTTTGACTATTTTTCTACACCAAATTTATAGATGGTGATTTGTTGGTATTCATCTCCGGGAAGCAATACTGCTGACGGGAAATGAGCTTTGTTGGGGGTATCAGGGAAACATTGCGCTTCAAAGCATACGGCACTTCTTGCCGGGAAAGTGGCCCCATGAGCACCGGTGAATCCATTCAACCAGTTTCCTGTATAAAGCTGTACGCCATTTTCAGTAGTATATACTTCCATGGTACGTCCGCTGACAGGGTCGGTACAGGTAGCCGCGAGACTTAGCTCACCACTTTCCGTTTTATTCAGTACATAGCAATGGTCGTATCCGGATCCGTTTATTAATTGTTGGAATTTGTCATTGATGCGTTCACCGATCGTGTGGGGAGTGCGGAAGTCCATCGGGGTTCCTTCTACTTTTAGGATCTCTCCGGTGGGAATGGACACCTCATCAATAGGAGTATAGAAATCGGCATTAATGGTAATGATATTGTTCAAAACGCTGGGGGTGGGATTGGAAATACCTGCCAGGTTGAAGAAACCATGATTGGTTAGGTTGACCACTGTCGCTTTATCGGTGGTGGCTCTGTACTCTATCACTAAGGCATTTGTTTCGTCCTCCAGACGGTAGGTCATCTCTACTTCCAGATTGCCGGGGAAGCCCTCTTCGCCGTCGGCAGATGTGTAGTTGAAAATGACGGTCGACTCATTGGGCTGAACCGCATTCCATATACGGGTGTGAAAGCCGGTCGGCCCACCATGCAGTGAATTGGGACCGTTGTTGATGGTCAGTTGATGTTCTTCGCCGTATAAAGTAAATTTTCCATTGGCAATCCGGTTTCCGTAACGGCCTATCGTTGTGCTTAGAAATGGTTCCGGGCTGTTAATCACATGCTCTATGCTGTCGTGTCCTAAAACAACGTTGGCATATTTCCCGTTTTTATCGGGAACCATAATTGAAAGGAGTGCACACCCGTAATTGGTGACTGCCACTTCCATGCCCTGAGCATTTTTGAGGATGTATAAATCTGTCTGTTGATTGTTAATATTCTTCTGAAAAGCTTTTCTGTCCAGACCGGACAAATTGCTTTCTGTTGGAGTAGTGTCTATCATATTTCAATGGTATTATTTAATTTTCTTGCAAATAAAAAGAAATTCTTTTGTTCTCCCAAGCAAAAGGGAAGAAATGTGGAGAACATTTTATGAAAGTTTAGCGTTTAACAATTGGAATACAAATTGATATTTTTTGTATGTTTGTCGCGTTAATCTGAAAAGTATTATAACAGTATTGAATTGTACTAACTTAAAAACAACGAATGTATCCTTTAAAATTTGAGCCCATCCTAAAACAAACACTTTGGGGGGGCGACAAGATTATCCCATTCAAACATTTGAATGAAACCCTGCCGAACGTAGGCGAGAGCTGGGAGGTTTCAGCAGTAGAAGGCAGCGAGTCTGTAGTAGCCAATGGTGCGGACAAAGGGTATACTTTGCCCGAAATGGTCCGTAAATACAAGGATGAGCTGGTCGGTGAAGCAAATTACGCTCGGTTTGGAAGCAAATTTCCATTGCTGATAAAGTTTATCGATGCCAAGTTGGATTTATCCATTCAGGTGCATCCGGATGATGAACTTGCCAAAAAACGTCATAACAGCTTCGGTAAAAACGAAATGTGGTATGTTATTGCTGCGGATAAAGGTGCGAAATTAATCTCCGGCTTTTCCGAGCAGATAACTCCGAAAGAATATAAAGACAGAGTGCATAACGGAACATTTGCCGAAGTGCTCCAGACCTGTGCCATAGAGCCGGGAGATGTGTTTTATGTGCCTGCCGGTCGTGTGCATGGTATCGGCGCCGGAGCATTCGTTGCCGAAATTCAACAGACATCCGATATAACATATCGTATTTTCGACTATAATCGCAAGGATAAAGACGGCAAATCCCGCGAATTGCACACAAGTCAGGCTATGGATGCCATTAACTTTACCGATGTGCAGGATGATTTCCGTACGGAATATGACCGTATACAAAATGAACCGGTCGAAATGGTGGCGAGTCCTTATTTCACCACATCCGTATATGACATGACGGAGGAAATCACCTGTGACTATTCGGAACTGGATTCTTTCGTAATCTTTATTTGTGTGGAAGGCGCTTGTCGTCTGACGGATGATAACCGGAACGAAATAACGATGTGTGCCGGTGAAACAGTGCTGTTGCCCGCCTCTACTCAGGAGGTAACGATTGTGCCGGAAGGAGAAAGGGTGAAGCTGCTTGAGACTTATGTATGATAAGTTAATACCATCGCTGTAATTAAGTTAACTAAACTGGATGTAATTAGTTAACATCTTCATATTAATGAAGTTAACATCGTGTAATCAATGATGTTAACTTCATTTTTTGTCTTTGCTACTTCTTTTACTTTGGTGTCAACAGCCTGATTTTTTCTTCTCTTTCACCAGTGCCGCAATCAGGTATTTCCCTTTGGCGACAATCTCGCCCCAGCGTGTGCTGTGTATCACCTGCCATACGTATCCTCTCAGCTTTCCGTAATCAGACAGCCGCAGAATTGCATTGACTTCTTCGGGATTGACAATTTTCATCTGTTGCAAGGTGAACATCAATCCGTCGTAGTTGTGTGTCTGCCTGTTGTGTGCATATCCCGGCGGTGTCAGAAATAAGCTCCCGACAGGACTTTCTTCCTCCTTAACTGCTATACTCTGCTCTACTTTACTTTGTTTTGAATTGTCTGCATTTTCGGGTGAAATGTTTGCAGACTGCATGTAATTCTTTTGATTTTGTATGCAACCGTCTTCTTTTTCCGGTTTATGATCAGCCTCTGCTTTGGTGTCATTCCCTTTCTCTATCAGCAGATAGGGTAGTGGCGTCAATTCTCTTTTTCTCCGCTTGGTGGCGTCCAGCCAAATTTTCTGAATTTCTGCAGAAGTCAGTACATGTCGCTCCTCGTAGCATCTTTTGTCGAAGAAATCTTTCTCCACCAGAATGTTGATGATACCTTCCATACAACTTTTCTCAATTCCCGTTTTGTGTGAGAAGAGCGTGCATTGCTCTTCTCCCCACAACAGGTAATATCCCTTTTCCTTGTACATCTTGCATAGTAGTTTCATCACTGCCGCTTCTCCCACCAATCCGAATTTGGCTTCTATCAATTCTATCGGTGCGTCTTCAAAGAAATTCACATTCAATGGGAAATACATGATTCCCCCATACGTCATAGCCATAATCTTTTCTTTAATAATTAATTTTTTCAGCATATCGGTCTCCACTCCAGAAAATTCTCCAGTTGGAAATTTCTCCATGCCTGTTGTTCCACGTCCCAAAAGATGATGGTGCCTGTCACTCGGGTGATTTCGTAGTTTCTGTGGAATTCGTTTTCGTAATGTATCAGTGTTGCTTTCACCAGTTTGAATGTTCCGTCTTGTTTGTAGAATGCGATGAGAGCGTGCCCATATTGCATGTGGTCAATTAGGCTCTCAATTCTTTCTGCCATCCATTCTGCACATGTTTGGGTATAACCTTTTTCAAGCATGATACGTATTTTCCATAGTTTTCTCAGTGCTTCGTGAAGTGAAGCATTCTTTGCCGACTTTTTCATTGTTTGTCTTTTATATTAATATTGTTTCTTGTTTAGCAGGTGTTGGAGTCATAATAAAAAGAAAGATGCCGTTCTTTTTGAAGAAGCGGCATCTTTTTTTGATATATGGCTTGATCTTTGCTAAAGTGCCGGCAAAGATATAAGCTTCATGCACAAGTTGTATGTCGTTAATTATTTACTGTTTTTTGTTATTATTTTTTCTTTTTGTTATTGGTTATTTTTCTTAGAAATTCTTTGAGAATCTCAGTGAAATCATCCTTTATGGTATTGAATGATAGAGGTTTACCGCTCTTTGTAACAAAAATCTTCCGTTCGGCTATGAAACGCTCCAATGTGGCTAATCCTGCCTTTGGGTCGACTCCCATGTCTCCTTCCATGAACATCTCCAAAAGGAGCATTTCCAATACATCCCTTTTCAGGTAAACTCCTTGAATATCTTCTCCTCTCTTTACTCCTCTCTTTTTCTTAACGATTTGTGTTAAAGCAACTTTGCTGTTGTTGTTATTCCCTTTTGCAGTTTTTTTTATTCTGCGCTTTTATTCTTTTATCGTACATAATAATTCTTGTTTTAATGCAAATAATTAACGACGGAAAAATGTCATGAATGGCGAAGTTAGCTTTTCATGGGGAAGTGGGCAAGTCCTAAATGGAATTAAATAGTGGAAAATATATGTAATTGTTGGCAATTATTTGTGTATCAGAAAAATATGTGGATGTAAAAAAGTGTTTTTTAAACGTTCGTTTAATGGACACAAAGATAACCTGTATTTTTGAAACGAACAAAATGTTCAATAAAAATATTTTCATAAATTATTGAGTATAGGCATAAAGTATTGTCTATTAGCTTATTGAGCCAAACTTTATTCATCTTTATTTTTTGCAAATTTCTAAGTGTTTTTTCCCTTTTACTTTTCTAAAATATTGACGTCCATTAAACGAACGTCTAAAAAACATTCTTTGTTTTTAATGTCTTCGTTTTCAGCTTTTTATGAGCGAATAACTAACATAACTGTTTTTCTACTTCTTTTTTCCGCGATGGTAGGAAGTTCTAAAACAAGATGGATGCTAACTAAACTGTTGAAAATAACTGCATTACATAAATTGATCGGAAGTGCTTCAGTACTCCGGTGTCCCTAAAGAACGCCCTTTTCATTAGGATTTAATCACTTTATACTCTACAATTATTATTATAATGTCTCGTTCCTCAGTAAAGACATCTTCTGCTGTACAGTGCAATTCTGGTACTCAACCGTCGACTGTTAATCCTCAATCGGATATGAATTGGTTTGCAATTCGGGTTTCTTACAGTCGTGAGTTGGCTTTGAAAGCGATTTTGGATGCTGAGAAAATTGAGAATTTCATTCCGATGCGTTATGAATATGTCATAAAGTCTGGTAAGCGTGTTCGTAGATTACTTCCGGCTATTCATAACCTTGTTTTTGTTCACTCTACTCGTAAACGTATAGATGCTTTGAAAGATGAATTGGAATCTTCTATGCCTATACGTTTTATCATGAATCGTGAGTTTTGCCGACCTGTAGTCATCCCCGATGCGCAGATGCGTAGTTTTATTCTTGTGGCAGGTAGCCACGAGGAAGCTATTCTTTATGTGGAGCCTGCTGAATTACATTTGGCAAAAGGGCAAAAAGTACGTATTACGGGTGGTGTATTCGAGGGGGTAATAGGTGAATTTGTCCGTATTCGCCACGATCGTCGTGTAGTGGTCAATATTGAAGGTGTCATGGCTGTTGCTACTACTTTTATTTCGCCATCACTCGTTGAACCTGTTGAATAATTTTCTATTTGTAATTCATAATTTATCAATCATAAACCATACTTAGTCAATGGATTCATTATTTTCCTTAGCCCATAATCTTCTTGTTTATGGGTTGGACGGAAGTCCCATCTACGTTGACCAGTTCACACGTTTGAATCGTGATGTTTACGAGCAGGCTCTTGATCTTTACGGTACTCGAGGCAAGACTGTGGAAGCGGAAGCCGAACTCTGTCTTGGTCTTTTAGTGGCTTTTACCGCTACAATTTACGATAACGGTCATAAGCAAGAATACATTCAGAATGTATTGGACCGTAGTTGGGAAGTTCTTCCTAAACTACCGGCATCATTGCTCAAAGTTCGACTTTTGACTTATTGTTATAGCGAAGTTTATGATAAGGAATTAGCTCAAGAAGCATATGCTATTATCAATACGTGGGATCAGTCACAGTTGACGTTGGAGCAGGTGGAGATTATTGAGGATCTGAAGAATTTTGAAGAAAATCAATATCCTTACAAGGAGATAGAGTAACATATTTCTTACTTGTTATCTTGCATTCAATCATATTATTTTAATGCTTAGACGTTATCTTTCCCGTTCTCCCCTTTATGTATTGGCTTTGTATGCCAGTGTTTTAATATTCTTGGTCTACACTTGTGCCTATGCCTTTCGCAAACCTTTCACAGTAGGTCTGTATTCGGGTGAAACATTATGGGGCTTTGACATCAAGATCCTTTATGTGCTATTCGAGATAATCGGTTATGCACTTTCCAAGTTCATAGGCGTCCGTCTTCTTCCCGGAATGAAATCTCACCAGCGTATTTATTATGTCATCGGTATGATGAGTTTTTCCGAGGTTGCTCTTTTAGGTTTTGCGGTTCTTCCACCATATCTGAAAGTTTTTTCTATTTTTCTGAGTGGTCTTCCTCTTGGTATGGTGTGGGGTGTTCTGTTCAGTTATATTGAGGGAAGGCGTATCAGTGAAGTATTGAATGTCGGTTTGAGTGTTGCATTAATTATTTCTTCGGGGCTTGTTAAGACTATGGGGCAATTTGTCCTTGATACTTTTCCCGTTACTGAGTATTGGATGCCTTTTGTGACCGGTGCTGTCTGCTTTCCTTTCATGCTATTATGTGTCTATCTTTTGAATCAGGTACCTGCTCCCAGTACTATGGATATACAACTTCGTTCTAAACGTCTTCCGATGAATCGTGAAGAACGCCGTCTCTTTCTCCACCGTTTTTTCGGTGGTATCTGCCTCCTGGTTCTTTTTTATGCGGCACTGACAGTCTTTCGTGAGCTTCGCGATTCTTTTGCAGCCGACATTTGGAGTGAACTTCATGTAAGCGGTGCATTTGTCTTTACCCAAACGGAGATACCCATAGCCTTTTTCGTTCTCCTGCTGATGTCGCTTATCGTATTTATTCGCAATAACAGGCTTGCACTGAATATAATCTATGTGATAACCTTGCTTGGGGGAGTATTGATGATATTTGCCACTCTGCTTTATGTTTGGGGATACGTATCTTCCATTCTTTGGATGATTCTTACCGGATTGGGACTTTACATGGGGTATATTCCTTTCACTTATCTTGTAGAACGGCTAATTGCTTCATTGAAGGTGGTAGGTACCACTGTCTTTTTAATATATCTTGCTGATTCTTTTGGCTATTTAGGTACTACCATAGTGTTTCTGGTGAAGAATTTTAGTCATTGGGATATATCTTGGACCTCTATGGTTGTCCGTACCTCTGTTATTGTGGGCACTATTTCAGTGTTGACTATCATTCTCATTTACCGTTATTTCCGCAAACAACTCAATTCAATAGATTTAATACCTCATGCAAATGGTTAAGACAGCAATGATAATGGCTGCGGGTATGGGTACCCGCTTTGGCTACTACACCGACCTTGTTCCCAAAGGTTTTGTTTCCATCGGCGATAAGCCGATGATATTACACAGTATAGAAGTTCTTCTTTCTTGCGGAGTCACCCGTATTGTTATCGGTACGGGATATAGATGTGAGGCATACGAGGAGCTGAAGAAAGATTATCCGATGATAGAAACTTGTTTCAGTCCTCTTTATGCTGAAACGAACAGCATGTATACGCTTTACAATACGCGTGAGGTTTTAGGTGACGATGATTTTCTGTTGCTTGAATCCGATCTGATATTTGAACCGAAGGCAATCCGCAGCCTGCTCGACTGTGCATTTTCTGACGTGATGCTGATAACTCCTGTAACCAAGTTTCAGGACCAGTATTATGTGGAATACGATTTGGAGCATACTCTCACCAACTGCTCTGTCAATAAGGATGATGTTGATGTGAAAGGTGAGCTTGTGGGTATTCATAAGTTATCCCATGCTTTCTATGACAAGATGTGCAGAGATTACGAGACCATCCTTTCCGAACAGCCCCAACTGGGTTATGAATACGAACTTCTTCGTATGTCACGTTCCGTATCTCCTGTCTATGTACTGAATGTTTCCGGTTTGAAGTGGTATGAGATAGATGACGAGAGTGACCTTGTCTATGCGGAAAAAAATATTCTTCCTTATTGCTGATAAAAAAATATATAAAAAATTATGAATAAGAAAATCTATATCGGTATGACTGCGGATATTATGCATCCGGGTCTGATCCATATCATTAATGAAGCTACCAAATATGGTGATGTCATAATTGGTCTTCTGACTGACAGAGCTATTGCCGAACATAAGCGTCTTCCTTACCTGACATATGAGCAGCGTAAAGAAGTAGTGGAGAATATCAAAGGTGTTTCTGAGGTGGTTCCTCAAGATGAATGGAGCTATGTAGATAATCTGAAACATATCAAACCGGACTATATCATTCATGGCGATGACTGGAAAACCGGCCCTTTGCGTGAAATTCGCGAACAGGTATTTGAGATAATGAATGAGCAGGGTGGTAAAGTAATAGAAATTCCTTATACAAAAGGCATTAATTCTTCTTCCCTAGATAAGGATATCAAGTCTATTGGCACTACTCCTGACGTTCGCATGAAAACTCTTCGCCGTTTGATTAATGCCAAACCGATAGTTCGTATTCTTGAAGCGCATGACGGCCTTTGTGGCCTTATTATTGAGAATCTTGAAATCCAAAAAGGTGATAAACGTGAAGTTTTTGACGGTATGTGGTCCAGCAGTTTGACTGACTCTACTAGTAAAGGTAAACCGGATATTGAGGCCGTTGACCTTACTACCCGTTTACAAGATTTGAACAATATCCTTGAATGTACCACTAAGCCTATCATTTTTGATGGCGATACTGGTGGCAAGATAGAGCATTTTGTATTTACAGTTCGTACGCTTGAACGCCATGGTATTTCAGCTGTCATTATAGAAGATAAAGTGGGTTTGAAAAAAAACTCTCTTTTTGGTACTGATGCTATTCAAACTCAAGATACAATTGAGGGCTTTTGTGCGAAAATAAAAGCAGGTAAGGAAGCCCGGGTTACCCAAGATTTTATGATTATCGCCCGTATTGAGAGCCTTATTGCTGGCAAGCCTATGAGTGACGCTTTGGAACGTGCCTATGCTTACGTTGAAGCGGGTGCTGACGGTATTATGATTCATAGCAAGAATAAGTCCGGTGAAGATATCAAGGAATTCTGCCTTGCTTTTCGTCAGAGGTATGCTCATGTTCCTATTGTCGTTGTTCCTACGACCTATGACCATATTCATGAAAGCGAACTCCATGAGTGGGGTGTGAATGTGGTAATTTATGCCAATCACATGCTTCGTGCTGCTTACCCGGCAATGATGCAGGTTGCACGTACGATCTTGGAGAATGAACGTGCACAGGAAGTTCGTGATTTATGCATGCCTATTAAAGAAATATTGGAACTAATTCCCGGAACCAAATAACAAGTAGATTATGTTGAATGTAGAAAAGGTATATGAAACCTTTCTTTCAAATGGGGTGGATTTTTTTACAGGAGTCCCTGATTCTTTACTGAAAAGTATTTGTGCCTATATAACGGATCATACGTCTTCCGAGAAACATATTATAGCTGCAAATGAAGGTGCTGCTGTGGGTATCGCTGCCGGTCATTATATGGCTTCTGGTAATCTTCCTCTTGTGTATATGCAAAACTCGGGTTTGGGTAATACAGTGAATCCCCTTTTGTCTTTAGCCGATGAAAAGGTCTACGGTCTTCCCATTCTCTTGATGATTGGTTGGCGGGGTGAACCTGGAGTAAAAGATGAACCTCAGCATAAGAAACAGGGTGAAGTTACTTTATCTTTGCTGGAGGCTATGCAGATTCCATATATTATTCTTGATACAAATGAATCAATGGCATTAGCCCAATTGTATGAAACCATAATTTCTGCTCGTGATAAATCTATTCCTCACGCTATCATTGTCCGTAAAGATACTTTTGGTGAATACAAACTTCAAAGGGAGCAGCCCAATGTTTGTCCGTTATCTCGTGAGGATGCCCTGAAGCTGGTTGTTGACCACTTGGGAGAGAAGGACGTAGTCGTTTCTACTACGGGTAAACTTTCTCGTGAGCTGTTTGAATATCGTGAGACGAAAGGAGAGGGGCATGGACATGATTTTCTCACTGTCGGCTCTATGGGACATAGTTCTTCCATCGCTCTTGGCATCGCTTTGGAACAACCGGTTCGTAAAGTTTACTGTTTGGACGGTGACGGTGCTTTTATCATGCATATGGGGGGCATCAGTAATATCGGCTGTCTTTCTCCTAAAAATTATTTTCATATTCTCTTTAATAACGGTTCCCATGAATCTGTAGGTGGCCAACCTACATTGGGCTTTCAGTTGGATTTTCCTTCGATAGCAAGAAGTTGCGGTTACCGCGCAGCTTTTTCGGCGACTTCGGAATTTGAAGTGAAAGAAGTGTTGGCTCGTTTGCGCTCAATGGACGGCCCTGTTCTACTTGAGTTGAGGGTGAGTGTCGCTTCTCGTGATGATTTGGGGCGTCCTACTACTACTCCGGTGGAGAATAAAGAAAGTCTTATGAAATTCTTAAAAGATGAATAACGGTTTCCGATAAAGAGATATGATAATGGAAAAAGAAATATCAATCAAAAGAAATATACTGTTGAATCCCGGTCCGGCCACTACTACCGATACAGTTAAGCTGTCTCAGGTTGTTCCCGATATTTGTCCTCGTGAGAAGGAGTTTTCTGGTATGATGAAAGATCTCCGTTCAGATTTGTTGAAAGTTGCTCATGGTGTTCCGGGCAAACATACAGTTGTACTGTTTTGCGGTTCCGGTACGATTAATATTGACATTTGCTTAAACTCGCTTCTTCCAGAGGGGAAAAAAGTATTGGTCATCAATAACGGTGCTTATAGTACGCGGGCAGTTGAGGTTTGCCAATATTACGGTCTTCCTCATATTGATCTTAGTTTTTCTGTCTATGAACGTCCAGACTTGGCCATTGTCGAACAGACATTGAAGAATAATCCGGATATTGCTTTAGTTTATACCACACATCATGAGACGGGGACGGGATTGCTTAATCCTATACGTGAGATTGGTGAGATTGCGCATCGTTATGAAACGTTTTTTGTGGTAGACACGACCTCTTCTTTGGGCATGATTCCTTTTGATATGGAACGGGATCATGTGGACTTTTGTATGGCTTCTGCTCAGAAAGGACTTATGGCAATGACAGGATTGTCTTTTATAATTGGCAACGAAGAGATTATCAAGAAATCGAAAGATTATCCTAAACGCTCTTACTATTGTAATCTTTACTTGCAATATGATTATTTTGAGAGGACTGGTGAAATGCATTTTACTCCCCCGGTTCAAACTATTTATGCAACCTGTCAGGCCTTGAAAGAGTATTTTGAAGAGGGCGAGGTGAATAAATTTGCACGTCATAGAAGGGTTTTTGAAGCTATCCATAAAGGTATTGCGGAATTGGGATTAAAATATGTGATAAAACGTGAATGGCAATCGGGTTTAGTTGTTTCAGTGTTTTATCCGGATGATCCGGACTTTAGTTTTGAACAGGTTCATGATTATTGCTATGAGCGTGGCTTTACGATTTATCCGGGTAAGATTTCTACTACTAATACTTTCCGACTTTGTGCGTTGGGGGCTATTGATGTGGAAGATATTGAGAGATTCTTTGGAGTATTGAAGGAGATAATATAAACAAATTAAGGGCGTCTTCTAATATCATTTTTATGAAACAAATTAATATTGATGAATTAAAAAACATACAAGTGGATATTTTAAAAAAGTTCCATACATATTGTGTTGATAAAGATATAAATTATTTTATTTCTTGTGGGACATTAATCGGTGCTATTAGACATAAAGGATATATACCATGGGATGATGATATTGATGTTCAGCTTCCTAGAAAAGATTACGAAGTATTAATAGAAGAATTTAATGTATCCCCTCCTGAGGATCTTAGATTACGTTCATTATTTTCTAGTAAAGATTATAATTTGCCATATGCGAAAATAGAAAATGTAAAGACATGTATCATTGAATATGCTGACTCAAATGTAGACATAGGAGTGAATATTGACATATTTCCTATAGATTCTATACCTGATAATAAAATTATTAGGGTGTTATATATTTTTATAATAAAAATGATATACTCATTATATATGTTGAAAGTTGTGAGAATCTCTAAGGAACGTTGTTTTATAAAGAATTCTGTATTAGTAATAGGAAAATCTCTTTTGTACTTTATTAGTGCTAGAAATTTGGCTAGATTTTATGATTGCATTCTTTTAAAGAAGAATCAAACAACTAACTATGTTGCAGAATTAGTTGATTGTACATACAATAAGTTTTTTACTCGCAAAGCAATAAATAATTATACAAATATAGAATTTGAAGGATGCTTTTTTAGGACTATGATTGGTTATGATGAATATCTAAATAAAACTTATGGTAATTATATGGAATTGCCACCTATTGATAAAAGGGTATCTCATCATACATTTAAAGCATATTGGAAATAAATTTATAATTGCACCGAACTGATGATGTTGATAGAATTTAAGAGATTGATACAAATGAGAGGTCAAAAGTGATGGGGGGTAGGTTTTATATATCATAGCATCAAGTAAGAGAGGAAACTGTGACAAATGATTCTATAAACAATATTATGAAGATAAAGGCGGATATCTTTAATGGAAGAGAGTAGAATTAATGGAAAGCGTATTGCTAAAAATACAATTTTCTTGTACTTCCGTATGTTATTGATTATGGGGGTGACACTTGTTACTTCTCGTATAGTATTGGATAAATTAGGAACTACAGATTACGGAATTTATGGTGCTGTTGGAGGTGTCGTTGCTATGTTAGGATTTCTTAATGGTACCTTGAGCACTGGAACATCTCGCTTTTTGACATTTGAGTTAAGCAGAAAAAAGAATAGTAGACTAAAAGAAACTTTTAATACTGCATTTATTTCTCATTTTATTCTTAGTCTTATAGTCATTGTAATATTAGAGACTATTGGAGTCTGGTTTGTGAGTCATAAGTTAATTATACCACCTGAACGTCTTTCAGCTACAGTTTGGACGTTTCATATGTCTGTTTTAACAATTTTTGTTAGTATTATTCAGGTTCCATATATGTCTGCCATTATAGCTCATGAAAATTTGAGTATATATGCATTGGTTGGAATTTTTGAGGCATCAGCAAAATTGGGAATTGTGTATTTATTGTCAATTGGAAATTGGGATAGATTGGTTCTTTATGCTATATTGGTTGCAATTGTTCAAATTTTAGTAGCTTTTTTTTATATATATTATTGTGTTAAGAATTATAAAGAATCTCATATAGAATTGAAAGTGAACAACTCTATTTTTAAAGAGATGCTTTCCTTTTCAGGTTGGAGTTTATTAGCTAATTTGTCACAAATACTGAGCTCTCAAGGTCTTATTGTAATAATGAATATGTTTTTTCTGCCAGTTGTAGTCGCAGCGCAGACTATAGGAAATCAGTTGGCTTCTGCTATTATGTCCTTTGTAGGAAATTTTAGGACTGCCATAAACCCACAAATTATAAAATTATATGCAGCTGAAGCATATGCTGAGAGCCGAAAATTAACATTAGAAACCTCAATTTATGTTTTTGAATTGATTTTGTTATTTTCATTGCCAATGGTTGTTTTGATGGAGCCTCTACTTGAACTATGGTTAGTAGCTGTCCCTGAATATACTGTTGCTTTTTCTCAATATATTGTTATTTCACAACTGTTTAATGTGTATAATAATTCTTTTTATATACCAATGACAGCTAGCGGAAAACTTAAGGAAAATTCATATGCTAGTTTATTGTTAACATTATTCGCTTTTATAACATTATATATTCTTTTTAAGTCAGGATGGGACGTTATGTGGATACAGTATATTTCTATAATCCAAGTGATTATTTCTAGTTTTATAATCAAACCTGTTATTTTATGTAAATATATTCCTGATTATTCTTGGAGTTTAATTTTGAAAAACGAGTTTCAATGTTTGAAAATATCAGTTCTGCCTGTTATTGTGACATTAATTATAAGTCGAACTTATGATGTATTCACATTTTTGGACATGGTGATTGTTTTTATTTCGATTTTTGCAGCAGTTTGTATTTCTGCTTTGATGTTTATGCAAAAAGTGATTAGACGTAGATTGATAGTCTTTATTGTAGAAAGAGTTAGATTGTAATGAGGATTGTAAACTGCACATGGGAATTCTTTAATTTGGACAAAAGAGTTGTAGAAATCTCATTTGATACTGATGAAAATGTAGAAATGGATTATATGCAATCTTTTGAACAAGAATATGATTATATAGTGGTTAAAACACAGGTGTGTAATCCAGGGTTGTATCGTACTCTTGCTAATCTAGGTTATTATTTTATTGAGAATCAAATATCTGTCACGAAAACTAGTTTTAATATTTCTCAATCTGAAAATTCAAAAAAATATTTCGACTTGTTAGCATCTATGAGCTTGATCAAGGTGTCATCAAATGTCTCTTTGCAAAAGGTCCTTACAAGTATGACGGAAAGTATGTTTATTACTGATAGAATATATTTAGATGAAGTTTTTGGTGCACAATATTCAATCCGTAGATATAGAAATTGGACACAATCAGAATATGAGAAAGGTACACTTTTATATGAGATTCAATATAAAAATGACAAAATAGGTTTTATTCTTTTCAAACTGAAAGAGGGAGTTATGGATGTTTTGCTATGGGGCTTATATGAATCCTATCAAAAAAAAGGTTTAGGTGATGTAATTCCTTTGGCAGTTTATTACATTGATATGAAGATTGAAAAGTTAAAAGAATTTCAAACAAAAGTATCATCTAACAATAGAGGGATAATTGGAAAACTTAATAATTTGGGTTTTAGGTTTTCACATTTCGAATATGTATTTGTTAAACATTTAAATTAAAATATGAGTAATATGATTCCTTTTAATAAACCTTTTTTGACAGGTAAAGAGACTCATTATATGTATGAAGCTGTTTATGCAGGTAAACTTTCAGGTAATGGCAAATTTACTAAATTATGTCAGAATTTTTTTGAAGAACGATATGGCATGAAGAAATGCCTTCTTACTACTTCTGGAACGGACGCACTTGAAATGTGTGCAATACTTTGTGACCTTCAGCCTGGTGATGAAGTTATTGTTCCTTCATATACATTCGTATCAACTGCTCTTGCTTTTTTGAGAGAGGGAGCTAAAGTTGTGTTTGCTGATAGTACAGATTATAATCCGAATCTTGATGTTACTAAACTTGAATCTCTAATAACACCGCGAACCAAAGTGATTGTAGCTGTTCATTATGCTGGTGTTGCATGTGATATGGATGCTATTATGGAATTAGCAAACAAGTATAATTTACTTGTCGTTGAGGACGCGGCTCAAGCTATTGATTCGTATTATAAAGAACGCCCTTTAGGGAGTATTGGACATCTTGCTGCTTTTTCTTTTCATGAAACTAAAAATATAATTTCTGGTGAAGGTGGCCTTCTTGTTGTTAACAATGAGAAGTTTATACGGCGTTGTGAAATTATTTGGGAAAAAGGAACAAATAGAGCTGAGTTTTTTAGAGGGGAGGTCAATAAATATGGTTGGTGTGATATGGGATCTTCATTTCTTCCAAGTGAGATTATTGCAGCTTTTTTGTGGGCGCAACTTGAAAATATAGATATGATTCAAAATAAACGTAAAGAATTATGGAATGCTTATTATCAATGTTTAAAACCGTTTGCTGATAAAGGTTATTTTAGCCTTCCTAAGATTCCTAATTATGCAACAAATAATGCTCATATGTTCTATCTTGTTTTTCCAAATATTGAAGAGCGTACAGAATTTATTAAATATATGAAGGAACATGAAGTATTGACAGTCTTTCACTACTTAAGTCTACATTCTAGTCCATATTATATAAATAAGCATGATGGAAGAGAACTTTTTCAATGTGATAGATATGCAAACTGCTTAGCGAGGTTGCCTATGTTTTATGAGTTATCAATTGCACAAGTGAATGATATTGGTTCATTAGTGAGAAAATTGTATTTCTAAGCTATGATTTTGCATTTGGTTCATGATGATAAGGTTATACCTAGGATGATTTCTCTTTTTGAGCAATACAATCCTCATAATAATTATTTTGTTTGTGTTTCATGTAAAAATAAGAAGTCCTTACGTTTCTTATCAGATAATCCTAATATTATAATGGCTTATTCTAAAGAAGAAACAGTTATTGATTGGAAGACAATAGATAAAATTTGTATTCATTATTTTGATTTACATAAAGCGTATTATCTTTATATATATAATTTTTTTCGTCAGCTAAAAAATAAAACTATAATATGGTTTATGTGGGGAGGAGATATATATTCTCGTTTAGAAAGGTATGGTTTTAAAATATTATCTGATAATAACAGCTTTTTAACAATTAATACATTGAAAGCACAGCGTTCTATAAAAGATTTTATGGTTCATTGTTTTTGGGATGTTTATGGCTGTGTAATATCGTATGTTGCAAAATATTTCTTTCAAACAACAGTTAATTATGTTGTTTCATCTGAAAATGAGTATGAACTTTTTAAAAAGTATTATACTTTTAAGAATTGTATAGGGGTACTTCCATTTACATACTACTCTATTGAAGATACATTAGGAGAATTAGTCGATAAAGAAGTTTCAGGCAATGCTGTGATTATAGGGCATAATGCTGGTGCTTCATGTAATCATGAATATATATTAGACTTTATTAAAGATGTTGATTTTAATCAAAGAATGATTATACTTCCTATGAATTATGGAATACATCCTAGTTATTCTAAAATTATAGAATGCAAATATAATGATGTCTTTAGTAATGTTCAATATTTGAATAACTTTTTACCGCTTAATGAATACAATAGCATAATGTTAAGTGCATCGACCTTTATTTATGGTAATTTTAGGCAAGAGGCCTGGGGTAATATTTTGGTAGCTTTGTATTTAGGTGGAAAGGTTTATTTAAGTATTAATAGCCCGTTAAGAATATGGTGTGAAAATCTTGGTTTTATTTTTTTTATTCTTGAAGATATAGCTAAGACATATAATATTTCCCTTACTGATGAAGATAAAAAACATAATAGAAAAATAGCATTTGAGAATTTTTCTCGAAAACAAAATGAAGATAATATAAAGAGAATATGTATTTTGTAATATTTGATTTATGATCTATATAGTTATATTGATTTACCTTTTACTTTTGATGTTTCTACATGATTATAAAGATTATAAAAGGAACAAAAGTTTTTGGTATTATGTAACGTTGTATATCTTTATATTACTAACTGGACTAAGATATCGTATTGGGTCAGATACATTGGCTTATGAAGTGGCCTTTAATAATGTACCTAAGTTATCAAGTTTGACATATAGTTATTTGATGGATATATCTGATTTTGAAATAGGCTATACTGTTTTGATGTCTGTTTCAAAAACAATATTTGATAAATTTTGGGTGTTTTTATTTTTGCAGTCTATTATGGTTAATGTTTTAATTTTTGATTTTTTTAAAAAATATTCAACTCATGTTTTTACTGCAATTTTAGCTTATTATATTATACTATATTATTATGTCAATTGTGAAGTCGCAAGACAAGGGATAGCCTTAGCTATATTATTGTTTTCTTGGAAATATTTCGTTAGTAGGAAGTGGATAAAATACATAATTTTTGTATTTATTGCTTCTTTATTTCATACAACAGCTTGTGTCTTTATCATGATGCCTATTTTATTTGTTTTGAATCTATGGAGTTTTCTTAAGCCAAGTTTATTGTTGCTGATTATTTTAATGCTTCTTATAGCTTTTAGTCCTTTTATAGGTCAAAAGCTGTTGCAGTCACTTGTTGCACTTTCTGTGGGGGGGGATGTCGGTAATAAAATAGACTTTTATTTTAGTACTGATAAAGAAGTTATAGGGTTAGGAGGAATGACTACAATTGCATATTTTGTGTCTTATATATGTCTCCCATTTTTTGCATTAAGAAATAATAAAGATATAAATGATATTATTCATATGTTCATGTTAGGATGTTTAATTAATGTGAGTGTAGGAATTCCGATGGTATACCGATTAAGCTATTATTTTATGCCTTTCTTTATAGTTGCTATCGCTAATACCCTTTTTAAAACAAAAGTTACTAAAAAAGAAGAAGTACTTTTATCTAAGCGTTATGTAAATCAGATGGTACTGGTATTATTTGTGTTTTTTTTATCGTATAAGACATATGGATATTTTGCTCAAGAGATATCAAGTAATTTAAAAGTTTATATGCGTTTTTATCCTTATAATTCTATTATAGATAAAGGCATAGATGAAAATCGTGAGAAACTTTTTAGGATGTTATAATTTGTTATTTATTGTCTTCTTTTCTTTTCCCAAAAGACGGTTGTTCAGTTATCTCTTGTGATAGTAGGCAGTAAAAATAAATCCTGAGATTTGAACTTATATTTTATTTACATATTTATTCGAAATATATAAAAAAAGTATGAGTTCTTAAGCGCTGATTTTATCTTAATATTGCATTATAATATATCAATTATTTACTAAAATAGAGGAGGAAACTCTTTGCTTTTTACTGATTGTTTTACATGATAAAAGTATATATTTTTTACTATTTAATTTATTGTTCAATTTGGAAAGTTGTTAAAAATTTAGATATATGAAAGTATGTTTTATGGGCTTGGGCTATATTGGATTGCCTACAGCTATTATTGCCGCAAAAAATGGTATTGAGATTGTGGGAGTTGATATCAATGAAAATGTAGTTGAAATGACTAATCAAGGTAGGCTTCATATCATTGAACCTGGTATGGAGCAATTACTTCATGAAGTAATTGCTTCTGGTTACTTTAAAGCTTATACAAGACCTCAATTATCTGATGCCTATTTTATGGTAGTGCCAACACCTTTCAAAGGTAATCATGAACCCGACACTTCCTATGTTGAAGCTGCTACTAGAATGGTATTACCTCTACTTAAAGATGGTGATCTTTATGTTATAGAGTCGACTTCTCCGGTGGGAACGACAGAGTATATGGCAAATCTTATTTATACAGAGCGTCCAGAGTTAAAAGACAAAATATATATTGCATATTGTCCAGAACGTGTACTTCCTGGCAATGTGATTTTTGAACTCATAAACAATGATCGTATTATCGGTGGTATGAATAAGGAGTCTACCCAAAAAGCGATGGAGTTTTATAGTCGGTTCGTTAAAGGGCAGCTACATGCTACAAATTGCAAGACAGCTGAGATGTGTAAGCTAACAGAGAATTCTTCTCGTGATGTTCAGATTGCTTTTGCTAATGAACTTTCACTGATTTGTGATAAAGCTAATATCAATGTATGGGAACTTATTAGTCTTGCAAATAAACATCCTCGTGTAAATATTCTTCAGCCTGGTTGTGGCGTTGGTGGCCACTGTATTGCTGTTGATCCTTACTTTATTACAGCTGATTTTCCAATGGAGTCTAAGATTATCTCACAAGCTCGTGAAATAAATAATTATAAATCATTTTGGTGTGCAGAGAAAGTTAAGAATATAATGCATGAATTTGAACTTAAGAATAATCGTAAACCAATTGTAGCTATGATGGGGCTTGCATTCAAACCAAATATTGATGATCTTCGTGAATCTCCTGCAAAATCTATCACTACAAAAATTCTTCAATCTTGTAATAATGCCGATATTATGGTAGTTGAGCCTAATATTACAAATCACAAAATCTTCAAGCTAACAAACTATAAGGAAGCTTATGAGAAAGCTGATATTGTTGTATTTCTTGTAAATCATAGAGAGTTTGCTGAACTTAACTATCGTAAGGATATTCAAGTTCTTGATTTCTGTGGAACTTTTAAGTAGTTATTTCTTATTTCCTTTATTTTTTGATAAGTATTTAATCAAAAATGTTTAGTTATTTTTTAATTTAATTCATTAATTATTTTGCAATACTTCCTTGTTGTTGAATAATATTGTAATATTACTTGTCTTTATGAAGAAAATTATGTTTGTCTTCGGCACCCGCCCAGAAGCTATTAAAATGTCTCCACTTGTTAAAGAATTTCAAAAAAATCCCTTGGATTTCCAAACGACTGTTTGTGTAACAGGTCAGCACCGTCAGATGTTGGATCAAGTACTCCACATCTTTAATATTACCCCAGATTATGATCTCGACATTATGAAGCAAGGTCAAGACCTCTATGATGTTACAGCTCGTGTGCTTATTGGTATGAGAGATGTTTTAAAAGAGGCTCAGCCCGATATAGTACTAGTACATGGTGATACTACTACTTCAACGTCTGCTGCTCTTGCAGCATTTTATCAGCAGATTCCTGTTGGGCATGTTGAGGCTGGGCTTCGTACAGGTAATATATACAGCCCATGGCCAGAGGAGATGAATCGGCTGATTACAAGTAGAATTGCCACATACAATTTTTCTCCAACATTACTTAGTCGAGAAAATCTGTTAAAGGAGAATGTAAGACCTGAATCAATTACTGTAACAGGTAATACCGTTATTGATGCTCTTTATATGGTAGTTAACATGTTTAAGGCTAATACCACTCTTAGTAATGAACAGGCAGCTATACTTAAAACTGCTGGTTATGATGTTGAGAGGGTGAATAAGGGGAAGAAATTAGTTCTTATTACAGGTCATAGACGTGAAAACTTTGGCGATGGTTTTATTTCAATGTGTACTGCTATTAGAGATCTTAAGGATAAATATTCTGACGTGGACTTTGTTTATCCTATGCATTTGAACCCCAATGTCCGTAAACCAATTCACGAGGTATTTGGAAAGAATCTTGAGGGTACTGAGAATCTGTTTTTTATTGAGCCACTTGAATATCTTTCGTTTGTGTACTTGATGGAAAAATCTACTATTGTCCTTACGGATAGTGGTGGAATTCAAGAGGAGGCCCCTAGTTTAGGTATTCCAGTACTTGTTATGCGTGATACAACAGAACGGCCGGAAGCTCTATCTGCAGGTACTGTTAAATTAGTTGGTACTGATTATGGTAAAATTGTTTCTGAGGTTTCTATTCTCTTAGATGATGAAATATATTATAATGAGATGAGCCGAATTATTAATCCTTATGGAGATGGATTGGCCTGTGCTAGAATTGTTGAAGTATTGAGAAAGTAGTATAGAATTTTATGAATCAACAGAAATCAGTAAGAGTATTGATACTTCAGAATAATATTGCTGAGTATCGAGAAGAACTATATAATATATTAGCTGATAGATATGAATTAACCATAGGATTTAATAATATTGATTATACATCTTTGGACTTTAAGGTGCTTAAAAAGAAGTATGATTCATTTCAATTAGGTCCATTTACGATATTTAAAGGTGACTTTTATAGAGATGTTAAGAATTATGATGTTGTTATTATTAATAATGATCTTCATCAGCTTTCCTTTATAACTTTGCCTTTTATACCTCATAAAAATAAAATAATATGTTGGAGTATGGGAATTCGTGCTTCTTATACAAGACCATATGATTTAGAAAGAAAACATACGATTGCTGATAAAATCTTTGCCTTTATTATGGATAAATGTGATTCTATAATATTGTATATGGAAGAAGTGAAAAGATTTTGGAGCAATAAAGAATTGAATTATTCTAAAGTTTTTACAGCAATAAATACTGTAAAGGTTCAGCATGCGGTTTATCCAGAGCGGATGAAAAAAGATTTTCTTTTTATTGGTACATTATATAAACAAAAAGGGGTTGATAAGTTGATTAACTGTTTTTCGGAAGTTATAAATTCAGTACATGCTGATATAAAATTACATATAGTAGGTGAGGGAGATCAAAAAGAAGCATTAATGAATCTTACAACAAAACTTGGAATTAATAGTAATGTTCTTTTTTATGGGGCTCTTTACGATGAAATAAAAATTTCAAAATTGTTTTCTCAATCAATAATTTGCATATCTCCAACTCAAGCAGGATTGTCTGTACCAAAAAGTTTGGGCTATGGTGTACCATTTATAACACATAAAGATGCCATAACAGGAGGTGAAATATACCATATTAATAATGGTGTGAATGGTATAATGTATGAAAATCAAAAAGATTTAAAAAGAATTATGTTTGAAGCCATAACTAATAGATCTAAATTTTTGGAAATGGGTGTAAATGCTAGAAATTATTATATAAACAAGGCAACCCCAATCCATATGGCGCAAGGATTTATTGATGCAATTAATTATGCGTTAGCACATAAATAATTTATGAAGAAGATTCTCCTCCAAATAGATGCTTGCCGTAATTATGGGTCTACTGGGCGAATTAATGAACAAATAGGTTTAGCCGCTAAAAAAAATGGTTGGGTGAGCTATATTGCACATGGTTCACGATATGTTAATCCATCAGAGTTGAAAAGTATTCAAATTGTTTCGAAAGTAGAAGAGTACTGGCATGCTATAGAGACTAAACTTTTTGATAACCATGGACTTGCATCAAGAATTGCAACAAAAAGATTTATTACAAAGGTACAAGAACTAAATCCTACTCTTATTCATCTTCATACGATTCATGGTTATTATGTTAACTATAAAATCCTTTTTGATTACCTAGCAAAGGTTAATATTCCAGTTGTGTGGACATTGCATGATTGTTGGAATTTTACAGGACATTGTGGACATTTTGCTTTTTGGAACTGTTATCGTTGGAAATCAATGTGTCACGACTGTCCCGCACGTCATGAGTATCCTTCTTCAATGATTTGTGACAGAAGTAAGAAAAATTATAAGTTAAAAAGAGAATGTTTCACCTCTGTTAAAAAAATGACATTAGTACCTGTTAGTTATTGGCTTGAAGATCTCGTCAAGCAGTCTTTTTATAAGGATTATTCTAATGTAGTGATTCATACTATTCATAACGGTATAAATATTAATATATTTAAGCCTGCACCTTTTCTAACGGTTCAATTATTAAAAGAAAAATTAGGTGTATTAGGTAAGAAGGTTTTAATGGGTTGTGCTATGCCATTTACTAATAGAAAAGGATATTATGATTTTATAAAATTAAGAGACTTGTTAGATGAATCTTATTCAATAGTAATGGTAGGTTTATCTAGAGAACAGAAAAGAGAAGTAGACTTAAAAGGGATAATTGGAATAACTAGAACACAAAATGTTCAAGAACTCGTTGATTATTATTCAATGGCAGATTTATTTTTAAATTTAACTTATGAAGATAACTTTCCAACAACAAATATTGAGGCTCTTGCTTGTGGAACCCCTGTCTTGACATATGACACAGGTGGAAGTGTGGAGGCCGTGGACGAGAAAACAGGTATCATTGTAAAGAAAGGGAATATAGAAGTTCTGGCTAAAACAATTAAAGATTTTACCTCTATACCACCAAAAAAAGAAGTCTGTAGAAGCCGAGCTGTTTTGTTATATAATGAAAATGAAAGATTTCAAGAATATATTGATTTGTACGAATCAATTTTAAATAAAATAATTTAGTATATAGAATATTAGAGACCTTTCACTTAGTTTTATTTATGGACAGTTGTTTATAAAAGCTAATCTTTAAGTTCATAACAATAGTCGTGATTCGTTTGTAGCTGGCTGTTTATTTGTTTCTAAGTTGGTATAACTTCTTGTTATTATAAATTATGCACATGTGAGTTTAATTAGATAATGAGGATTATAATAGAGAAGGGGGCGTTTGTATGCTGATAGTGAAATGGAAGATGCATGGTTGGTTTTGGAAGTTAGAGTAAGTTATAAATGAATGTATAGTTTTTGTCAAATACGGAAAGAATGCAATGTAAATTCAAATTTTAAAAGGGATAGAGCTAACTCTTCAGTATTAAGCAATAGTATAGCTAATACCATTGGGGATAGGAATTTGCTGTCCAGTTAGTTGCGGTTATGTGTAATTGGGCTATTTACTTGCAAAAGACATAGTGGTGTAATTAAAATATATAAAATAGTTATTGGGAATAGTAATCATTGTAAATGTATTAATAAGTATATGCAAAAAAAATATCAGATATGTACTAATTGTGTGCTTGATACACAAGACCCAAATATTAGATTTGATGAACATGGCGTTTGTGATCAGTGCAATGACTATAAAAATAATGTGGAACCAACTTTGGAATGGGATAGGAAAAAGGTTGAGTTTGATGCAATGATACATAAAATGAAGGAGGATGGTAAAGGACGGGATTTCGATTGTCTTCTTGGAATGAGTGGGGGAGTAGATTGTTCGTATATGCTTCATCTTGCTGTAAAGGAGTTAGGGCTTCGACCATTGGTGTTTCATGTGGATGGTGGATGGGATTCTGAATTTGCTGTTAATAATATCCAAATGATGGTGGACAAACTTGAACTGGATCTATATACCGAGGTTATCAACTGGGAAGAGATGAAAGATTTCCAGTTGGCTTTATTTAAGTCAGGAACGCCTTATTTGGATTCAGCGCAGGACTTGGCTTTTGTAGGTGGGGTATATAAGTTTGCAGAAAAACATAAAGTGAAATATATTCTGAATGGTTATAACTTTTCATCGGAGTTCTGTTCTTATCCGTCGAAGTACTATTTCTATGACAGTAAGATGATGAAAGATATCCATAGCCAGTTTGGTGCTAATCCGATGAAGACTTATCCGATGACAAGTGTATTTTATCGTAAATTTTACATGAAATACATAAAAGGGATAAAGTTTGTGAAGTTACTTACCTATTTCCCATACTGCAAAGATGAAGCTAAAGAAATACTACAAAAGGAATATGGGTGGATACCGTACCCTCAAAAACATTTTGAATCCCGTTTCACGCGCTTTTTTGAGAGTTATTGGTTGCCTGAACGCTTTGGGTACGATCCTCGTAAGGTTCAATTCTCAAGTTTAATTCTTGCCGGGCAGATGACACGTGAAGAGGCATTAGAGGAGTTGAAAAAGAAACCATACGATGAGGAGACTATTAAGGATGACTTCAAATACGTAGCCACTAAACTGGGAATCTCTGTAGAAGAATTACAAGGTTATTTTGAGATGCCGCAGAAGTTTTACTGGAATTATAAGAATAATAAAGAGATTCTTGATAAGCTCACCAAATTTGCAGTTAAACTCCATCTTGATAGAGCTCAAACACGATGATTACAATACTTGATTATGGATCGGGGAATATTAACGCTATAAAGAATATTTATGAGCGTTTGAATATTCCGTTTGAATTTGCTACGACAAAAGGACAACTGCAAGATGCAGACCATATTCTTCTGCCGGGAGTAGGGGCTTTTGATGAAACTATTTCTAAATTTATGGATAAGGGATATCTTGAAATACTAAATAAAAAAGTGCTTGATGAGAAAGTACCTCTTTTAGGTATTTGTGTAGGTATGCAGATGCTTGCGGATAGTAGTGAGGAAGGGGTACTAAATGGTCTTGGTTGGATACATGGAAATGTGAAAAGGTTTGATAAGAACCTGATACCTAATAAACCTAAAATACCACATCTTGGCTGGAATTCGATTAAGATTATGCAGGAGTGTCCATTATTTAAGGGTATAGACCCAGAGGTGGGTTTTTATTTTGTCCATTCCTATTATTATGAGTGTGCTGATGATGCCAATGTGGTTTGTAAAACTCAATATGGAGATTTTTTTCATTCTGCAATAAATAAAGAAAATATTTATGGCGTACAATTTCATCCGGAAAAAAGCCATGATAATGGTATTCAGTTACTTAGAAATTTTGCCAATTTATAGTACTATATGTTGAGATCTAGAATAATACCTTGCTTATTGGTGCATAAGAAAGGTTTGGTGAAGACGCTTAAATTTAGCGTAGAGGATGGTAAATATGTCGGTGATCCTATCAATGCTGTAAAAATATTCAATGAAAAGAATGTGGATGAAATAATGGTAATTGACATTGATGCTACAGTAGAAGGGTATGAACCTGACTATGAGATGATAAAAAATGTGGCTACAGAATGCAGAATGCCACTATGTTATGGCGGAGGTATAAAAAACGTAGAACAAGTCCGTAAAATTATAAAACTGGGAGCTGAAAAGGTAGCAATTAGTTCCGCTGCTTTAGAAAATATTAGTTTGCTGAATGAAATGAGTGGGGCGGTAGGTGCTCAAAGTGTGGTACTCGTTTTGGACATAGCTAAAAAGAAGAGTCTTTGGGGAGGGACGCATTATGAAATATTTACTCATAATGGCAGAAGAAAAACAGGAAAGAAATTGTATGATTTTCTAGAAGAAATAAAAAATATTTCATACGGAGAATTGGTTATCAATAATATTGATTTGGATGGTGCAATGACCGGTTATGATATGGATATGTGTGATAAAGTAAGAGAATTGACGGATATTCCTCTTACTTTTCTTGGGGGGGCTGGCTCGTATATGGATTTAAAGCGACTCGTGTCCCGCTTTAAGGTTATTGGTGCAGCTGCCGGAAGTATATTTGTTTTCAAAGGAAAATATAAGGCTGTTCTAATTCAATATCCATTACCAAATGAGAAAAAAGAGATACAGCCATTAAAATAGATGAGTTACTACAATTGTAATAGAAAAAAATCAAAATCTTAAGTGCGATATATGTCAGTTTTTAAAGACAAAGTTTTATTGATCACCGGTGGTACAGGTTCTTTCGGTAATGCAGTCTTACGCCGTTTCCTTGATTCCGATATCAAAGAAATTCGTATTTTCTCTCGTGATGAGAAAAAACAGGATGACATGCGTCATCACTTGCAGAACCCGAAAGTGAAGTTCTATATCGGTAATGTGCGTGACCGCCAAAGTGTGGACGGTGCAATGATGGGAGTGGACTATGTGTTCAGTGCAGCCGCATTGAAGCAAGTACCGAGTTGTGAATTTTTTCCATTGCAGGCTGTACAGACCAATGTTGTCGGTACGGATAATGTATTGGAATCTGCCATTGCCCATGGGGTCAAGAATGTGGTGGTACTTTCCACTGACAAGGCAGCTTATCCCATCAATGCGATGGGTATCAGCAAAGCCATGATGGAAAAGGTGGCAATAGCCAAAGGTCGTGCTTTGGGTGAGGATGCGCAGACTACCATTTGTTGTACCCGTTACGGCAATGTGATGGCAAGTCGCGGTTCTGTTATCCCCCTGTGGGTGGAGCAGATAAAAAACGGCAAACCCATCACGATAACGGATCCTAATATGACCCGCTTCATGATGACTCTGGATGATGCCGTGGATTTGGTAATTTATGCGTTTGAACATGGGCATAACGGAGATCTTTTTGTGCAGAAAGCTCCGGCCGCTACCTTGGATGTTCTTGCCCGGGCCCTAAAGGAAACATATGCACAGATAAATCCCGTTTATGGAACTACAGAAGTGAAAACCATAGGTACCCGTCATGGTGAAAAGCTGTATGAGACTTTAGTGACGCGTGAAGAAATGGCAAAGGCGATTGATATGGGCGGCTATTATCGTATCCCTTGCGATACCCGAGATTTGAATTATGATAAATTCTTTACGGAGGGCAATGAAGAGATGACCAAGATTGAGGATTATCATAGCCACAACACTATTCGTCTGGATGTGGAAGGCATGAAAACTTTGTTACTGAAACTTCGTTTTATACGTGAAGACCTTGGACTGGAGGAGAAAGCTAAAACAACGGAGATAAAGAGTGAATAAGCATTATATAAGTTAATATAGCAGGAAATAAAGTGAATAGCGCCATTTTTTCAGAAAAAAGTTTTATCTTTGTTTTAAAACTAAGGTAAACGAGATATGGCAGCGACAGTATTAAATCCGGTTCAACAACATCTATTGAAGATGTTCGCTTTTGATGGTTCGGAAGAAAGATTGATGGAAGTGAAAGAGGTGCTGACAAAGTATTTTTCTCAGAAGTTAGATGACCGTTTGAATGAATTATGGGATTCTGGAATATTAAATCAAGAGAAACTTGATGAATTAAGAAAGATTGATGTCCGTACTCTTTTAAAGAAAGATGAGTAGAATAGTCTTGGATACAAACAGCTTGGTGCAATGCATCTCTCCTAAAAGCAAATATCGTAAGATTTGGGACTGCTTTCTGGATGGAACAAACCTTTTGTGTGTATCTAATGAGATACTCAATGAGTATGAAGAAATCTTAGAACGATTGGCTGGCAAGGAAACAGCCAAAATATTTATAGAACTTATTCTAAACTCTTCTTATACGTTATTTTTTACTCCATATTATAATTTCAATCTGATAAAATCCGATCCGGATGATAATAAGTTTGTGGATTGTGCAATTGTGGCCAATGCCAAATTTATTGTGACGGAGGATCATCATTTTCATATCCTTAAGCAATATAGTTTCCCTAAAGTGGATTTTATCGGGCTGGATGATTTCTACAAACTATTGTAATCTTTCCTTTTTTCTGCGATAAACAGAATTATACCATTTATGAAAATCTTAGTAACCGGCGCCAAAGGGTTTGTCGGTCGAAACCTCGTATCCCAACTGCATAACATTCAATCGGGGAAAGCCCGCAATTATGGAATGGAAGGGAAGGAGTTGACTGTGTTTGAGTATGACGTGAACAGTGACGCCTCGGAGTTGGACGTTTATTGTCGTCAGGCGGATTTTGTGTTCAACCTTGCAGGCGTGAACCGTCCGAAAGAATCGTCGGAATTCATGAAGGGGAATTTTGGCTTTGCCTCCACATTGCTTGATACATTGAAAAAATACGGCAATACGTGCCCTGTGATGCTCTCTTCTTCCACGCAGGCTGCGCTGGATAATCCTTACGGTGAGTCGAAGCGGGCAGGAGAACAACTGATGTTTGATTATAGTAAAGAAACTGGCGCAAAAGTGCTGGTCTATCGTTTTCCGAATGTATTTGGTAAGTGGTGTCGCCCCAACTATAACAGTGCGGTGGCTACATTCTGCCATAATATAGCCCATGATTTGCCCATTCAGGTGAACGATCCTGATGTAGTGATGAACTTGGTATATGTGGATGATGTTGTGGATGAATTGCTTGCAGCGTTGAACGGCAGGGAACATCGTAAAGGGGATTATTGTGAAGTGCCTGTGGTGCATACTATAACCCTCGGTAGCATTGCAGTGTTGATAAAGTCTTTCAGGCGGATGTCTGAGAACCTGGATGTTCCTGATTTAAGTGACGCTTTTACCAAGAAACTCTATTCCACTTATCTCTCATATTTACCGGTTGAAAAGTTTCGTTATCCTCTGAAGATGAACGTAGATGAACGCGGCAGCTTTACTGAGATTATTCGTACGGCAGACCGCGGGCAATTTTCTGTGAATATCTCCAAACCGGGTATCACCAAAGGTCAGCATTGGCACCATACCAAGAATGAGAAATTTGTGGTGGTAAGCGGGCATGGTTTGATTCAGCTTCGTAAGATAGGCTGTGAAGAAATCATAGAGTTTGAGGTCAGCGGTGACAGGATTGAAGCAGTGGAAATGATTCCGGGTTATACGCATAATATTATCAATCTGAGCGAAACGGAGGATTTGGTGACTGTGATGTGGTGCAATGAGTGCTTCAATCCGGAACGTCCGGATACTTATTTTGAGAAAGTTTGAGGAGAATAAGAACAAAGGGACAACATAAAAAATGGAGATTAGATTGAATTATTCAGATATCAAGTTTCAGGAGAACGGACGCTTGAAACTCTTGATTATAGTAGGTACCCGCCCGGAAATTATTCGTCTGGCGGCAGTTATCAACAAATGCCGGGAGTATTTTGATTGCCTTTTGGCCCATACAGGTCAGAACTATGATTATAACCTGAATGGTATCTTCTTTCGTGACCTTAAGCTGAACGATCCTGATGTTTATATGGATGCTGTGGGCGATGACTTGGGGGCTACAATGGGCAACATCATCAATGCGGGCTATAAGCTGATGGTACAGACGCGGCCGGATGCTGTGTTGGTGTTGGGTGATACCAATTCCTGCCTTAGCGTAATAGGTGCTAAACGGCTTCATATTCCGATTTTTCATATGGAAGCAGGCAACCGATGTTTTGATGAATGTCTGCCGGAAGAGACGAACCGCCGTATTGTGGATATAATTTCCGATGTGAATCTTTGTTATTCAGAACATGCAAGGAGATACCTGAACGCTTCGGGGGTTGCAAAGGAACGGACTTATGTTACAGGCTCTCCGATGGCTGAGGTGTTGCATGAGAATTTGTCTGCAATCGAATCTTCGGATATTCATCATAGACTGGGCCTTCAAAAAGGCAGGTATATTCTTTTGTCTGCCCATAGGGAGGAGAATATTGATACGGAAAAGAATTTTCTTTCGTTGTTTAAGGCAGTCAATGCTATGGCAAAGAAATATGACATGCCAGTTCTCTACAGTTGTCATCCTCGCAGCAGGAAGCGTCTGGAGGCAAGTGGCTTTGAACTTGACAGCCGCGTGGTGCAGCATGAACCTCTCGGTTTCCATGATTACAACTGCTTGCAGATGAATGCGTATGCTGTGGTGAGTGATAGCGGTACGCTGCCTGAGGAAAGTTCTTTCTTTACTTCTGTGGGACATCCTTTCCCGGCGATATGTATCCGTACGAGTACAGAACGTCCCGAGGCTTTGGACAAGGGCGTCTTTGTTTTGGCGGGTATTGATGAGAGCTCACTGTTGCAGGCGGTGGATACTGCCGTAGCAATGAATGCTAACGGTGATTATGGTATTCCAGTTCCGACTTACTGTGATGAGAATGTATCGACTAAAGTTGTGAAGCTGATACAGAGCTATACAGGGGTGGTGAATAAAATGGTTTGGAGAAAATAAAAGAGCATGTCTAAAAAAATCTTGATACATAGCTTGATTTTTAGTCCGGATGGGGTGTCAACAGCATATCTCTATAATGATATTGCTTTGAAATTTCAAGAAAACGGTTATGAAGTAGTGGTGTTGACAACTACTCCCCATTATAATATTGTAAAATCACAGTTAGCTGCACAGCCGTTGAAATGGAAAATATTGGGAATTTGTAAAGAAAGTAATTTTCATGGAATTAGGGTTCTTCATGTGCCACAGAAGAAGTTTAAATGTACTTTTCTACGAATATTAGGATTTACTTATTGGCATGTTGTGTCTTTTTTTATTTGTTTGTTTCAGAAAGATATAGATGTCATATTGTCTCCTTCTCCTCCATTGACTATCGGTGTAATAAACCTTTGGCTGGCGAAAATTAAAGGTTGTAAGACGATCTATAATGTACAGGAAATATATCCAGATATTTTAAAGAGAAAAGGAGGCCTCGTTATAGAGCTTTTACATAAAATGGAACGATATGTTTATAGCCATTCTACAGCTGTTACAACAATAGATCAAGTCTTTTATAATGTAATAGTAGAGAGGTTTAGGGATAAATCCAAACTTCATATTATACCTAACTTTGTAGATACAGAATTGTATAATCCTCACTCTGGAAATATAAGTTTATTAGATTCTAATTTGTTTCCAACCACAGCTTCTTTGAAACTACTTTATGCAGGAAATATTGGCTTTGCACAAGATTGGGAACCTTTAATCCGTTTAGCAGAAAGAACTAAGGGATGTCCATTTGAGTATTTTATAATTGGTGAAGGAGTTATGAAGACATATCTTGAAGAAAAAGTATGTGAATTAGGTTTGACTAATGTACATATTTTGCCATATCAACCAAGGTCTTTAATGCCATCTATCCTTGCCTACTCAGATCTTCAGTTTATTTTTATGAATCCTGATATGGAAATGCAAGGATTCCCTTCCAAAGTTTATACAATTATGGCATGTGGGAGACCTTTATTGGTTTGCTCTGGAAATGATACACCTATCGTTAAATTCTTGCAGGAACATAATTGTGCAAAGTTGATCACAGAAAAGAATATGGATGACAAAGTCGAAAAAATGATGAGCTGGTTAAATACGGTTTCTAGCGATGAATTGACTTCTTTGGGGCATAATGGAGTGGAGGTAATTGAAAAAATGTATACTAAAGATGTAATTACTCGGGAATATATGAATTTGGTTGATTCTTTATGACTATATGTATTCATAGAACACTATAAATACTATATTTATGAATATACTAATTACTGGAATCCATGGTTTTGTGGGTTCCAATCTTGTAATGTCTCTAAAGGGGCATTACAGCCTTTATGGACTGGATATTATTGCTCCTGAAAAAGAGGGGGTAATAAAGACTTTCTTTTGGGAAGATATTAATCCGACTTTTTGTCCAATGCAGAATCTACCTAAATTTGATGCGATTATTCATTTGGCAGGTAAAGCACATGATACGAAAAATAAGTCTGCTTCTCAAGTTTATTTTGATATTAATACGGGATTGACGCAGAGAATTTTTGATTTTTTTTTAGAATCAACTGCTAAGAAGTTCATCTTTTTTAGTTCGGTAAAAGCTGCTGCTGACAGTGTAGTAGGGGACATACTGACAGAGAACGTGATACCTATGCCGATAGGGCCTTATGGAGAGAGTAAGATTAAAGCAGAAAACTATATTCTTTCGAAATTGGGAACTAATAATGAAGATTTAAAACAATGTGATAAAAAAGGAAAACAGGTATATATTTTGCGCCCTTGTATGATTCATGGACCCGGTAATAAAGGCAACTTAAATTTGCTTTATAATGTGGTGAAGAAAGGTATTCCTTGGCCTTTGGGTGATTTTGAAAATAAGAGGTCTTTTACTTCAATAGATAATCTTTGTTATGTCATAGAAGGTTTACTTACTAAGAATGTCGCAAGCGGTATTTATCATATGAGTGATGATGAAGCTTTATCAACGAATGAATTGATTACTTTGATATGTGGAGTTTTAGGGAGTAAGCCACATCTCTGGAAGATAAATAAACGTATCATGGAAGGATGTGCTTATGTTGGTACATGGTTACGGCTTCCGTTGAATATAGAGCGTTTACGAAAATTAACAGAAAATTATGTAGTAAGTAATGCTAAAATAAAGGCTGCCCTGGAGATTGAAAAAATGCCTGTACGGGCACAGGAGGGGATAGAGAAAACAATCAAGTCATTTATTTAAAATAGATTATATGTATTATTTGATAGTCTTAGTTCTGCTATTTTTAGCAGAACTTTTTTATTTTAAAGTCGCGGATAAGTATAATATCATTGACAAACCTAATGAGCGTAGCAGTCATACACGAGTAACCCTGCGTGGTGGGGGAGTTGTCTTTTATTTCGGAGCATTGGTATATTTTCTGACGAGTGGATTTGAGTATCCATGGTTTATGCTAGCACTGACTTTTGTGGCTATTATTAGTTTCATAGATGATATTCGTTCCACATCTCAGAAATTAAGATTGGTGTTTCATTTTTCGGCTATGGCTTTGATGTTCTATCAATGGGGATTATTTTCTTTATCTTGGTGGTGGATAATTATAGCTTTGATAATATGTACAGGTATTATTAATGCTTATAACTTTATGGATGGTATTAACGGGATAACTGGAGGTTATTCATTGGTAGTTTTGCTGTCTTTGGCTTATATCAATGAGGAAGTTACTCCGTTTGTGGAACAAGACCTGATTTATACAGTAATAATGTCAGTACTGGTTTTTTGTTTCTTCAACTTCAGAAAGAAAGCACGATGTTTTGCAGGTGATGTGGGGTCGGTAAGTATTGCTTTTATTTTATTATTCTTGCTAGGAAAGCTGATTATCCAAACAGGGGATTTTAGTTGGATTATATTGCTGTCAGTATATGGAGTGGATAGCGTATTGACAATTTTTCACAGGTTGATGTTGCATGAGAACATAGGCTTACCGCATCGTAAGCATTTATATCAGTTAATGGCTAATGAACTAAGGATACCTCATGTGGCGGTGTCTGTTATCTATATGGTATTGCAATTTTTGATAGTGGCAGGATTATTGTGGCTACCGGTAGATCATTGGGTGTATTTTTTTACGGTTATTGGTGGTTTAGCCGTAATTTACATTATTTGTATGTACAGATATTATCCTTTGCACGAGACTTACTTGAAACAACAAAATATAATAAAGTGATATTTGGGATATAGTTGCTTTATTCAATATGAATAAAAACGTTTTTGTTCAAATTGTAGGATTTTTTGGCCTTTTTGTTAATTGGGAATTGAAAATATTGCTTGTTATGTTGTATTATTTCTATCTTTGCACCCCGAATTTTTAAATTATAAACAGACATGAAAAAAATTGTTGCAAGTTTGGTATTGTGCATGGCTGTTATTGCAGCTAATGCGCAGAAAGCAGTAGAAGGAAACAAGTTTACAGATAATTGGTCGGTAGGCTTTAATGCTGGTGGAACTACTCCGCTTACTCATAGCGCTTTTTTCAAAAATATGCGGGCTGTATTGGGAGTAGGACTGGACAAGCAGGTAACTCCGGTATTAGGTTTGGGATTTGAAGCAATGACAAGCATCAATACTACGCCAAGTCGGACAGCATTTGATAATACGAACCTGAGTGTGCTGGGTACATTGAACTTAAGCAATCTGTTTGGCGGTTATGCCGGTGCACCGAGACTTTTTGAGGTAGAGACTGTTGCCGGTATCGGTTGGCTGCATTATGCTGTAAATGGTGAAAGTGACCTTAACAGTATGTCAAGCAAATTGGGACTTAACTTCAACTTCAATCTAGGAGAAGAGAAAGCATGGACTTTGGCTTTCAAACCGGCTTTGGTATATGACATGAGTGCAGACGGAACTGACAATGTATGTTTCAATGCCAATCGTGCCGCATGGGAGTTTACAGCCGGATTGAAGTATCACTTCAGTTGCAGTAACGGTAAACATTACTTCACCATTGTGAAACCGTATAATCAATCGGAAATAGATGCTTTGAACGATCAAATCAACAATATGCGCCGGGAAGCTGATGATAATGCTGCTGCGTTGAAGAATGCCAACCAGAAAGCTGCTGATTTGGAAAAAGCACTGAATGATTGTAAAAATCAGGCTCCGAAAGTAATTACAGAGACTGTTACCAACAATAAGAAGACTTTGGAATCTGTTGTTACATTCCGTCAAGGCGGTACTTCTGTAGAGTCTTCACAAACTCCTAATGTAGAGCGTATCGCTACTTATTTGAAGAATCATAAAAATGCAACCGTATCTATCAAGGGATATGCTTCTCCGGAAGGAAATGCTGATGTAAATGCTCGTATCGCTAAACAACGTGCAGAATCAGTGAAGAATATGCTTATCAACAGATACAAGATTGCTGCAAATCGTATAACTGCCGAAGGTCAGGGTGTAGGTAATATGTTTGAAGAACCTGATTGGAACCGCGTCAGCATCTGTACAATCAATGAAGATTAATTTGCATCTGTCTATAATAGACAACTAATCAACGGTATCATAATCTATTTTCAGAAAACAGCTCCAATGGGGCTGTTTTCTTTGTTTATACCTGTGTTTTTGCTAATTATTTCAAAACTTATAAACGAAAAAACGTATATTTGCATATGGCTTCTAAAAAAGAATAGAATGGAACAAATGCGCAAATTGCCAATAGGCATACAAACTTTTGAGAAACTACGTGAAGAAAACTACCTTTATGTAGATAAGACTGCATTGGTTTATCGGATTGCATCTACCTCTGTGCCTTATTTTTTGAGTCGTCCACGTCGTTTCGGAAAAAGCCTGCTTATCTCCACTTTTGAGGCTTACTTTCAAGGACGTAAGGACTTGTTTGAAGGACTTGCGATAGAAAAATTGGAAACCGAATGGAAAGAATATCCGGTATTTCATTTGGATTTGAACGCCGAAAAATATGATAGTAAGGAAGCACTGGAACAGGTGCTTTCTCGTAATCTAAGTCTGTGGGAAGATCGATGGGGAAAGGATGCGGCAGAAGATACACTTGCTTCTCGTTTTGCAGGAGTACTTAGGCGTACTTACGAACAAACCGGCAAACAAGCAGTAGTACTGATTGATGAGTATGACAAGCCATTGCTTCAGGCTATTCTTGATGAGCCGTTGTTGGAAGAATACCGCCGTACGCTGAAAGCTTTTTACGGCGTGTTGAAAAGTGCGGACCGGTATCTTCGTTTTGTATTCTTGACAGGAGTCACCAAGTTTGCACAGGTCAGTGTGTTCAGTGACTTGAACCAGTTGAACGATATCAGTATGAAACCAGCTTATGCCACTGTTTGTGGTATTACGAAGGATGAATTGGTGGAAACGTTTACTCCCGAAATTGATAATTTGGGAGAGAAGAACGGACTTACTTTTGACGAAACCGTATGTCGTTTGACGGCCTTATATGATGGCTATCATTTTGAAGAATCGGCAGAAGGTGTTTTTAATCCCTTTAGCCTGTTAAATGTTTTTGATAGTTATAAGTTTGATAATTATTGGTTTCAGACGGGTACACCTACCTATCTCGTTGACTTGCTGAAACAGAGTGATTATGATTTGCGCCTGTTGATTGATGGAGTAGAAGTACAGGCATCTGCTTTTTCGGAATATCGTGCGGAGATAAGAAACCCGCTTCCTATGATTTATCAGAGTGGTTATCTCACAATCAAGGGATATGATAAAGAGGTCAGTCTTTATACTTTGGGATTTCCTAATGACGAGGTTCGTTATGGCTTTTTGAATTTCCTGATCCCCTATTATACAGAAGTGTCTGATGCGGAGACCGGTTTTTATATTGTAAAATTCATGCGTGAGTTGAGGAGCGGTAATGTAGATGCTTTCATGGAGCGCCTGAAGGTGTTTTTTGCAGGTATGCCTTATGAATTGAGTGAGAATACTGAGCGTCATTATCAGGCGATTTTCTATGTTGTCTTCACCCTGATGGGACAATTTGTAGAAACGGAGGTTCGTAGTGCTCGTGGTCGTGCCGATGCAGTTGTGAAAACAAAAGACTTTATTTTTGTTTTTGAATTCAAGCTGAATGGAACTGCCGAAGAAGCGCTGAAGCAGATAGATGAAAAAGGGTATCTGATACCTTATACTTTAGATGGGAGAAAGTTGGTGAAAGTGGGGGTGAACTTTAGTAAGGAGAAGCGCAATATAGACTGTTATGTTATAGGCTGATTTCTTTATTTATGCCTGTGTTTTACTAATTGTATCAGAGACAGATGAAAAGCTGTATATTTGCATATGGCTTCTAAAAAAGAATAGAATGGAACAAATGCGTAAATTGCCGATAGGCATACAAACTTTTGAGGAAATACGTAAGGAGAATTATCTTTATGTGGATAAAACTGCCATGGTGTATCAGCTCGCAAATGTTGGTAAACCTTATTTCTTGAGCCGTCCGCGTCGTTTCGGCAAGAGTTTGCTTATTTCTACTTTTGAAGCCTATTTTCAGGGTCGGAAAGATCTGTTCGAAGGACTTGCTATTACGAATCTGGAGACTGAATGGGAGAGGTATCCGGTGCTACATTTGGACTTGAACGCCAAGAAGTATGAGACATCCGATGACTTGGCTGCAATGCTTAATCAGTATTTAGAAAAATGGGAGCAAAAGTATGGAAATGAGAAGCGTAATCGTAGTTCTGAAGAACGTTTTGCTTATATAATAGAGCAGGCATATATCCAGACCGGTAAGCAGGTTGTAGTACTGATCGATGAGTATGACAAGCCATTGCTTCAGGCTATCCTTGATGAGCCGTTGTTGGAAGAATACCGCCGTACGCTGAAAGCTTTTTACGGCGTGTTGAAAAGTGCGGACCGTTATCTTCGTTTTGTATTCCTGACAGGGGTAACCAAGTTTGCTCAGGTCAGTGTGTTCAGTGACTTGAATCAGTTGAATGATATCAGTATGGATTATGCCTATAATTCATTGTGTGGCATCACGAAAGAGGAACTGTCAAGTAACTTTGTGCCTGAGATAAAGAATCTGGGTGAGTTTCTGGGCCTGACGTTTGAGGAAATTGTTGATCGTCTTGAGAAGCAGTATGACGGTTATCATTTCTGTGAGGATACTACTGTCGGGCTTTTTAATCCGTTCAGTGTGTTGAATGCTTTGCAGAAGTTGAAGCTTGGTAACTACTGGTTTCAGACAGGTACACCCACTTACCTGGTTGATTTGTTGAAGCAAAGTGATTACGATCTCCGTCTTTTAATAAACGGCATCGAAACAACTAATTCCGCTTTCAGCGAGTACCGGGCGGAAGCGAATAATCCTCTTCCTATGATTTATCAGAGCGGGTATCTGACTATAAAGCATTATGATAAAGAAGTAGACCTTTATACTTTGAAATTTCCTAATGATGAGGTCTGTTACGGCTTTTTGAATTTTTTGGTACCTTATTATACCAATGTTTCTGATGATGAAACGGGTTTTCATATCGCCAAGTTTATCCGGGAGCTTCGTTCGGGAGATATTGAAGCCTTTATGGAGCGGCTGAAGGTGTTTTTTGCAGGTATGCCTTATGAACTGAGTGAGAATACTGAGCGTTATTATCAGGCGATTTTCTATGTTGTCTTCACCCTGATGGGACAATTTGTAGAAACGGAGGTTCGTAGTGCTCGTGGTCGTGCCGATGCAGTTGTGAAAACAAAAGACTTTATTTTTGTTTTTGAATTCAAGCTGAATGGAACTGCCGAAGAAGCGCTGAAGCAGATAGATGAAAAAGGGTATCTGATACCTTATACTTTAGATGGGAGAAAGTTGGTGAAAGTAGGGGTGAACTTTAGTAAGGAGAAGCGCAATATAGACTGTTATGTTATAGGCTGAATCAGTGCAAACGTAACTGTCATGAAATGAAAGTTTTATAAAGTATTTCTAGGAAACAGCTCCGGTGGGGCTGTTTTCTTTGTTTATGCCTGTGTATATTCTCACCTTTGCATCGTTGATCAACGAAATGAAAATTTAAAGAAAGTCTAATTTAAAATGTAAAGGAGAGATAATATGCCTCTATTTTATTATGCGAGACAGTCGCAGATTGCAACGAAAGAGGGTGTAAAGACATGGCACCTGAGTTTGAAGAAAGTAGGAAAAGTTGTGGATACGCAGTTGCTGGCGGAGAGTATTGCCGAAAAATCGTCATTGACGCCGGGTGATGTGCAGAACGTAATTCGTAACTTGATGTCGACGATGCGGATGCATCTGTTGAATAGTCGTACGGTACGTCTGAATGGTTTGGGTACATTCACCATGAAGGCCCGTACGCGTGGTAAGGGGACGGAAAAAGCAGAAGATGTAAACCCGAATCAAGTTACGGCGTTGCGTTGCCAGTTTACCCCGGAATATACGCGCCCGGCGGCTATTGGTACTACTCGCGCTTTGCTGCAGGGCGTGGAGTTTGAAAAATGGCTGGAAGCAGCCGTTGATGGTGGAACTTCCGGCGGTGGCGAATCGGATGGCGGAGAGGAAGAAGATCCGTTGGGATGAGAAGAGTTATGATTTATCGAGTAATAATTTAAAATTTAGGGACAATGAGTATAAAAGTATCAGTTTGGGATAAGATTCTGAAAGTGATTATTGCAGTGGCAAGCGCTATTGCAGGTGTAATTGGCGGACAAGCAATAGGTATTTAGGAATTTCCGGTCCGAATATGGAAACACTCCCGGCAAGCTGTGTGGAGCACGCATGTCGGGAGTGTTCGTTGTTATGGGGTGATTTGTTAATGTCTGAATATTTTTCTGATTTTTCTCATTAGCTTTATTCCAAGCATTGCTCCGTCGAAGACTGCCATTCCGGTGTTAAATGCCCGCATGATAGCGGTTCCTTTATCTGCTGCTGGGGCAATCGGAGCAAATAAGTTTCGGGCTGTGTCGGACATGACCTGTTTCTGAGTACGCAATTCTTCTAATGCTTCTGCTCTTCGCTGTTGGAGGTCTTCTAATGTAAGGATCTCTGTATTGGAAATATCATTCATATTCATGATATTTTAGTTCTTGTTGTTATCTATGAATAATCCTGCAATGAATCTGGTCATTGGATTAATAATGATTTTTTTGCGGAATATGACAATCAGTGCAATCAATAAGATGTGGAAACAACTTATCATGGCGAAACTTACCATGAGTCCGCCCACTATCGGGTCTAATATATAGGCCAGCGTAAAAGAAAGATAGAACAAAGCCACCATGCCAAGAATGACGACCAACAATACAAGTATAAGTGTGGAAAGCAATATGGTTAGCTTCTCCGCTACTTCCAGCTGGGTATATTTCTTTTGTAATTCCAGATACTTCTTGAATTCTAAAAATAATTGCTGAATATTCTCAATACTGTTGTCGTCTGCAAACATAGTGGCTTTGTTTTGAAATGTGGTTTGATTTATTCGTTTGCTTCGCCTTTGATTTCTGCGGCAATCTCGTCAACGAGGTTCTCCATTTCATTACGGTTCAACCGGATACCTTTCTTACGAAGAATCTCTGCAATCTTTTGACGCGTGTCTTCTCCTTTTTCCGGGGCAAACAAAATACCGATGGCGGCACCTACTGCTGCACCACCTAAAAATGCTGCTAAAACATTTAATCCTTTCATAATAATACTCCTTTCTTTTTATTAGGTCTAATGTAACAAAGCTAACAATTTTTTTTGAATGATTGTTCAACAGTTCTTGTTTTTTAGAAATATATACCATGAAAACCAACAAAATGTACATTTTAATTATATTTAACTGCATCGGAGGGCATAAGATAAGCGGTTCGGCGTACTTTTGCTCCATAAATTAAAAAGAGGTATATGAAAAAATTGTTGAATGGGACAATTCTATTACTTTTGATGTGTGCAGTATCGGGATTGACGTCTTGTATGAATGACGGAGGTTCCGATTGGGTTGGAAAATGGCAGTTGCGTGAATATCAGTATCCCGACGGTAAAGTGCAGAAAGTGGACAGCATCTTTTATGGCTTTCAAAAAGGTAGCTTTTTGGCATATTGTATGAATAAAAGTGGAGGCTATGAAGGTTTTTATGGCTATTATAAGTTGAAAGATGATGAAATTTCTATAACTTTGTGGCCGGATAATAGTTCCGGAAATGAGGCAGCGCACGAGGAACTGGTGAATTCTGCAAGTTATAAGAATTTCTTTGGCTGGGGAGATACCGGTGAAAGGACATTCAAGGTTGAAGAACTGACCGACAAGAAGATGCGATTGAACTATGAGGGAACGAAATATGTTTTCCGTAAGTATTGAGTGTAGTTTTGGAATAGACATAGTTACTAACAAAAAATAAAAGAAAAAGATGAAAAAACTGGCAGTATTAGGAATGGGAGTATGTATTGTACTGGCATTCTCTTCTTGTAAATCAAGTGAAAGTGCTTACAAGAAGGCATATGAAAAGGCTAAACAGCAGGAATTGGCTGAACCGCAAACTACCACACCGGTAGAGGAAGTGGCCCCTGTGGTTAGTGCTCCTGTAGAAGCAAAAGTTGTGGAAAGTGCACCGGTAGGTACGATTCGTGAAGAAAAAGTAACGGTTGTGTCCGGTGTTGACGGACTGAAAGATTATAGTGTTGTATGCGGTAGTTTCGGTGTGAAGGCTAATGCAGAGAACCTGAAAAACTTCTTGGACAAGGAGGGTTACAATGCTGTGATTGCATTTAATGCAGATGCTGCTATGTATCGCGTGATTGTGAGCACATACGCCGATAGAAATTCTGCTGCTAATGCTCGTGATGCTTTCAAGGCCAAATATCCTAACCGTCAGGATTTTCAGGGTGCTTGGCTGCTGTATCGCATTAATTAATTTGAATTCTTTTTGGTAATTCATAGGAAAGGGGTATCTTCCTCCTTTCAAGATAGGGCAGTAACTGGGAAGTTACTGCCTTTTTCATAATGTGTTGGAAATGATAATGAAAACTCTGTTTTTTGAGATTGTGAAAAGTGCTTATAAATTTCTCTTTTTCGTTTAAAAGAAGTTATAAAACAAAATTAAAAACTTTTTGCGGTGGAAAAGTTTTTAATTTTGCACCTTATATATTTTTAGAATACATATGGGACGACAATATATACTTGATGCGATTGATGCAGCACTGTGTGCCGGTGCAGATATTCTCTCTATTTATAATGATCCGGCATCAGACTTTCAAATAGAAAAGAAAGCGGATAATTCCCCTTTGACGATTGCTGACAGAAAAGCGCATGAAACCATTGCAGGATATCTAAAGAATACCCCTTACCCATTATTGAGCGAAGAAGGAAAGCATTTATCTTATGCCGAGAGAAGTACGTGGGACACTCTATGGATTGTGGATCCTTTGGACGGAACGAAGGAGTTCATAAAACGGAATGGAGAATTTACTGTTAACATCGCTTTGGTGCATAACTCTGTTCCTGTAATGGGAGTTATCTATCTTCCGGTGAAAAAAGAACTTTATTTTGCCGAAGAGACTTTGGGGGCTTACAAGCTTTCCGGTTTCACCACTCGTGGCGAGGCGTCGTTGGAAGAATTGATGGCAGAAGCCGTTCGTTTGCCTGTGAAGGACAAACATTCCGGGTTTGTGATTGTGGCATCCCGTTCCCATTTGTCTCCGGAAACCGAAAGCTATATTGAAAAGATGAAGTGTTGTCATTCGGATGTAGAATTGGTTTCAAGTGGCAGTTCTATCAAGATATGCTTGGTTGCGGAGGGAAAAGCGGATGTATATCCCCGTTTTGCTCCGACAATGGAGTGGGATACTGCGGCTGGACACGCCATTGCACGCGCAGCCGGTATGGAGGTATATCAGGCTGAAAAGGAAGAGCCTTTGCAATATAATAAAGAAGATTTGCTGAATCCTTGGTTTATAGTAGGGCCCAGGCGTAACTAAATAATGACTCGTATATATGACCTTTGAAATCATATTTGTGCTTTTGGCACTGGTGGGTATGGTGATAGCCCTGATTCTGGACAAGATGCGTCCGGGAATGGTGCTTTTCTCGGTTGTGGTGTTGTTCCTTTGTGCGGGAATCCTGACACCTAAAGAAATGTTGGAAGGATTCAGTAATAAGGGGATGATTACCGTAGCCATGCTGTTTTTAGTCAGTGAAGGTATACGCCAGTCAGGTGCATTGGGACAGCTTATAAAGAAACTGCTTCCGCAGGGTAAAACTACGGTTTTCAAGGCTCAACTTCGAATGTTGCCGATAATTTCCTTTATTTCCGCTTTCTTGAACAATACTCCTGTTGTTGTAATTTTTGCCCCGATAATAAAGCGCTGGGCAGAGTCGGTAAAACTTCCGGCAACGAAATTCCTGATACCTCTTTCATATGTCACGATTCTGGGAGGTATATGTACATTGATCGGTACTTCTACAAACCTGGTGGTGCATGGCATGATATTGGAAGCCGGGTATGAAGGCTTTACCATGTTTGAACTTGGAAAGGTGGGGATTTTTGTGGCGGTAGTTGGTATCCTCTATCTGTTTCTGTTTTCATCCAAACTGCTGCCGGATGTACGTAAAGATGCTGTGAAATTGGATGACGAACCGGAAGAGCATAGTGATTTGCATCGTGTAGAGGCTGTTTTGGGCGCTCGTTTCCCCGGTATTAACAAGAAGTTGAAGGATTTCAACTTTAAACGTCATTACGGAGCTGAAGTAAAAGAAATAAAACGTAACGGCCAGAGTTATACGCAGGATTTGGAGAATGAATATTTTCGGGAAGGTGATACATTGGTTGTAATGGCTGACGACTCCTTTGTGCAGACTTGGGGAGAATCTTCTGTGTTCGTAATGTTGGCTAACGGTAAGGATACGGAACCTGTTGCAAGCAGAGGCAAACGCTGGTTTGCGCTTATTCTGTTGTTATTGATGATTACCGGAGCAACAGTCGGTGAACTTCCTGCTGTGAAAGAAGCTTTTCCGAATATAAAGCTGGATATGTTCTTCTTCGTTTCGGTGACGACCATTATAATGGCGTGGACAAAAATCTTTCCTGCACGTAAATATACAAAATATATATCATGGGATATCCTGATAACGATTGCTTGTGCTTTCGCCATCAGTAAGGCAATGGTGAATTCCGGGGTGGCGGATGCTGTGGCTAAATATATTATCGGCCTTACGGAACATTATGGACCTACGGTATTACTGGCTGTCATGTTTATCATTACAAACCTGTTTACCGAACTGATAACGAATAACGCCGCCGCTGCACTCGCTTTCCCATTGGCGCTTTCCATTTCATCACAGTTGGGAGTGAGCCCGACACCTTTTTTTGTGGTGATTTGCATGGCTGCATCGGCAAGTTTTTCAACACCCATCGGTTATCAGACCAATCTGATAGTACAGGGTATCGGTAATTATAAGTTTACTGATTTTGTCCGTATCGGACTGCCGTTGAATATTATCACTTTTCTTATATCCATATTCCTTATTCCCCTAATTTGGCCATTTTGATTGAATTATGACAGAGAATAATATATATCCTATTTTTGACAGAATGTTGTCGAGGCAAGACAAAGAAGAGCTTTTGAAACAACATAGCGTGATGATTTGGTTTACCGGACTAAGCGGTTCGGGTAAGAGTACGATAGCTATCGCCTTAGAGCGTGAGTTGCATAAGCGGGGACTGCTTTGCCGTATTCTGGATGGAGACAATATCCGTAGCGGTATTAATAATAATCTGGGTTTTACGGAAGCCGACCGTATAGAAAATATTCGTCGCATAGCTGAGGTTTCCAAACTTTTTGTAGATACGGGTATCATAACGATTGCCGCCTTCATCAGCCCCAGTAATGATATTCGCGAAATGGCGGCCAATATTATCGGAAAAGATGATTTTCTGGAAGTGTACGTCAGTACGCCCATCGAGGAATGTGAACGCCGGGATGTAAAAGGTCTGTATGCAAAGGCGCGTCGGGGGGAGATTAAGAACTTCACCGGTATTTCCGCTCCTTTCGAGGCACCTGCTCAGCCTGCGTTGGTGTTGGATACGTCTGCATTGAGTCTGGAAGAGTCTGTCAATAAGCTATTGGAATTAATTTTACCGAGAATTCAGAAGAAATAATATATAATGAAAGAAGAATATAAACTGAGCCATTTGAAAGAACTCGAAGCAGAGTCTATTCATATTATCCGCGAGGTGGCTGCGGAATTTGAGAATCCGGTGATGCTTTATAGTATCGGTAAGGACTCATCGGTTATGGTACGTCTGGCTGAAAAGGCTTTTGCACCGGGTAAAGTGCCTTTCCCGCTGATGCATATCGACTCAAAGTGGAAGTTTAAGGAAATGATCCAATTTCGTGACGAGTATGCCAAAAAGTATGGTTGGAATCTGATTGTGGAAAGTAATATGGAAGCATTCCAAGCCGGTGTTGGACCTTTTACGCATGGCAGTAAGGTACACACCGATTTGATGAAGACTCAGGCTCTGCTGCACGCATTGGACAAGTATAAGTTTGATGCCGCTTTTGGCGGCGCCCGTCGCGACGAGGAAAAATCGCGTGCGAAGGAACGTATTTTCTCTTTCCGCGATAAATTCCACCAATGGGATCCTAAGAACCAGCGCCCTGAATTGTGGGATATATATAATGCACGTGTCCATAAAGGGGAGAGCATCCGCGTGTTCCCGCTGAGTAATTGGACAGAATTGGATATCTGGCAATACATTCGGCTGGAGAATATTCCTATCGTACCTCTGTACTTTGCCAAAGAACGTCCTTGTGTGGAAATTGACGGTAATCTGATTATGGCTGATGACGACCGCCTGCCGGAACAATATCGTGAAAAGATAGAGATGCGTATGGTGCGTTTCCGTACGTTGGGCTGCTGGCCGTTGACCGGAGCTGTGGAAAGTAATGCCGATACAATAGAGAAGATTGTAGAGGAAATGATGACTACCACCAAGAGTGAACGTACTACCCGCGTCATCGACTTCGATCAGGAAGCAAGTATGGAGCAGAAAAAACGTGAAGGATATTTCTAAGGAATTAAGAATTAAAATTGAGAATTAAGAAATGAATGATTCAAGACTTGATATAAAGGCTTTCCTTGATAAAGATGAACAGAAAGATTTGCTTCGTTTCCTTACTGCCGGTTCGGTAGACGACGGAAAGTCTACACTTATCGGACGCCTGTTGTTTGATAGTAAGAAGTTGTACGAAGATCAGTTGGATGCGTTGGAACGCGACAGCAAGCGTATGGGCAATGCCGGCGACCACATTGATTATGCATTGCTACTGGATGGCTTGAAAGCGGAACGTGAACAAGGCATTACGATTGATGTAGCCTACCGTTATTTCTCTACAAATAATCGTAAATTCATTATTGCCGATACTCCGGGACACGAACAGTATACGCGTAATATGATTACCGGCGGCTCCACCGCTAACTTGGCAATCATTCTGGTAGACGCCCGAATGGGAGTCATTACACAGACACGCCGCCATACTTTCCTTGTTTCTTTGTTGGGTATCAAGCATGTAGTGCTTGCTGTCAATAAGATGGATTTGGTGGGATTTTCCGAAGAACGCTTTAATGAAATAGTAGGGGAGTATAAGAAATTTATAGCTCCGCTGGGTATTCCCGATGTGACTTGCATCCCACTTTCTGCACTGGATGGTGATAATGTAGTGGAGAAGTCGGACCGTACTCCTTGGTACAAGGGCGTTTCTCTGCTTGACTTCCTTGAAACTGTGCCTATTGACAATGACCACAACCTGAAAGATTTCCGTTTTCCGGTGCAATATGTGCTGCGCCCTAATCTTGACTTCCGCGGTTTCTGCGGTAAAGTGGCTTCGGGCATTATCCGTAAGGGCGATGAAGTTATGGCGTTGCCGTCGGGAAAGAAGTCCCGTATCAAGAGTATCGTGACTTACGAAGGTGAACTGGATTATGCTTTCCCGCCACAGTCCGTTACGCTGACACTGGAAGACGAGATCGACGTTTCGCGTGGGGAAATGCTGGTGCATCCTGATAATCTTCCGATGATGGAGCGTAATTTTGAAGCTATGGTGGTGTGGATGGATGAAGAACCGATGGACGTAAATAAATCTTTCTTCATCAAGCAGACTACTAATTTGAGCCGTACGCGCATTGATAGTATCAAGTATAAGGTAGATGTCAACACAATGGAGAAGCTTTCCATTGATAATGGCCGGTTGACGAAAGAAACTATGCCACTGCAGCTGAATCAGATTGCCCGCATGGTGTTGACTACTGCTAAAGAGTTGTTCTTTGACCCGTACAGGGCTAACAAAGCCACCGGTTCGTTTATCTTGATAGACCCGATAACCAATAATACCAGCGCCGTAGGTATGATTATCGACCGGGTGGAAGATAAGGACATGCACCTTTCCGAGGAACTTCCCGTATTGGATTTGCCGAAATTGGGAATTCTCCCCGGACAGTATGAGGCTGTGGAAAAGGCTGTGAAAGAACTGGAACGCCAGGGAATAGCAGTGATAATCAAGAAGTGAAAAGTTAAGAATTAAACAAAATGGGTCTATTAGAATTCAATAAATTGCCGATTAATACGCTTGTCGGTGCAGACTGGAAAACGTTTAATGCCATTACAAAGGGGCGTGAAATAGATGCTGCATACAAAGGGAAATATCGATTGACGAAAGCTGTATGCCGTCTGCTTGCTACACTGGCTCCTTTGCAGGACAAGCGTTATGAGAAGTTATTGGCTGCCAAGCCGCTGGAACATGATCCGGTTTTTATCCTCGGGCACTGGCGCAGCGGAACAACTTTCGTGCATAATGTGTTCTCTTGTGATAAGCACTTTGGCTATAACACAACTTATCAGACCGTATTTCCGCATCTGATGATGTGGGGACAGCCTTTCTTCAAGAAGAATATGAGCTGGCTGATGCCCGACAAGCGTCCTACGGATAATATGGAGCTGGCTGTGGACTTGCCGCAGGAAGAAGAGTTTGCATTGGCGAATATGATGCCTTATACCTACTACAATTTCTGGTTTCTGCCTAAGCACCAACAAGAATATGCAGATAAGTATCTGTTGTTTGATGATATAAGCGAAGCAGAGTTGAGGGTATTTGAAGAAACATTCACCAAGCTTATCAAGATTTCCTTGTGGAATACGCATGGAACTCAGTTCCTCAGTAAGAACCCGCCTCATACGGGACGTGTGAAGGAACTGGTGAAGATGTTCCCTAATGCCAAGTTCATCTACTTGATGCGCAATCCTTATACGGTGTTTGAAAGTACGCGTAGTTTCTTTACGAATACTATCCAGCCGTTGAAACTTCAGGATATCACTCCTGCGGAGTTGGAGCAGAACATATTGTCTGTTTATGCCAAGCTCTACCATAAGTATGAGGCAGACAAGGCAAGTATTCCGGCTGGTAACTTGATTGAAGTGAAATTTGAGGATTTTGAAGCTGATGCGATGGGAATGACAGAACACATCTACGATGCGCTGTCCATACCCGGTTTTGCAGATGCCCGCGGCGCTATTGAACAGTATGTAGGCGGTAAGAAAGGTTATAAGAAGAATAAATATAAATATGATGACCGTACGGTGCGGCTGGTTCAGGAAAACTGGGATTTTGCACTGAAACAATGGAACTATGAACTTTAATTGATTGTAGGAGGCTAAAGAAATGATTCGTAAAAAACTTCGTATGTTGAGTTTGCTGTCCGTAATGCTTTGTAGCGTAGCAGCATCGGCACAGCATAAAGTCGAAATGATTCCTTTTGGAAATATGGATCAATGGATTGATCGTCAGATTAAAGAGTCGGGGATTATCGGTGGCGCCACCAAGAATGTATTTGCTATCGGGCCTACTGCTACTATCACAGAGAATAAGGCATATACGAATATGGGGGGCTCTCCCTGGGCTACTTCCAATGTAATGGCACGCGTGGCGGGTATTACCAAAACCAATACTTCGGTATTTCCGGAAAAACGGGGTGATGGCTTTTGCGCCCGTATGGACACCCGTATGGAAAGTGTAAAGGTATTTGGCATTGTGGATATTACGGTGCTGGCTGCCGGTTCCATATTCCTCGGTAATGTGCACGAGCCTATCAAGGGAACGAAAAATCCGCAGAAAATGCTGAACTCCGGTATTCCGTTTACGAAAAAGCCCATTGCAATCCAGTTTGACTACAAGGTGAAAATGTCCGATCGGGAAAAGCGTATTCGTGCAACGGGTTTCAGCAAGATAACCGATGTAGAAGGTAAGGATTTTCCGGAAATGAACCTCTTTTTGCAGAAACGCTGGGAGGATAAGGATGGAAATATCTACGCCAAACGTGTGGGTACGGTAGTGGTACGCTATTACAACACTACGGACGACTGGCGCAATAACGCCACTTATTCCATTATGTACGGTGATATTACGGGTAATCCTGAATATAAAGCGCATATGATGCGTCTGCAAGTACAGGAACGCTATGCGGTGAACAGCAAGGGCGAAAGTGTGCCTATCAAAGAAGTGGCGTGGGGAACGGAAGATGATGTCCCTACCCATATTCAGCTGCAATTTACATCCAGTCATGGCGGAGCGTACATCGGTTCTCCGGGCAACTCGTTCTATGTGGATAATGTGAAGTTGGTATATTGATTCTTTTTTCCGATTGGCCGGACAGGGTGGTTGCAACTTTAATGAAGAATATAAAAAAATAAATGGTTGTGGTATGAAACATTTTAATATCAGAGCTGCAATAGCTTCTTTGTTTTCCGGTTCCGGGCGGAATAATCGGAATGGACTTCCTGAAAAGACGGATTTTTCCGACGAAGATGCCCGTTACATGAGGATGGCTATTGACTTGTCTGTTGAGAACATTGATAATGGAGGCGGTCCTTTTGGCGCTGTCATTGTTCGTGACGGAGAGGTCATTGCTACGGGAGTGAACCGGGTGGTTCCCAATAATGATCCTACTGCCCATGCCGAAGTGAATGCCATTCGCAATGCCTGCCAGAAGTTGGATACTTTTCAATTGGAAGGATGTACTGTTTACAGTTCGTGCGAGCCTTGTCCGATGTGCCTGAGTGCCCTCTACTGGGCGGGAGTGAAACGCATTTGTTACGGCAATACGAAAGCTGATGCCAAGGCCATTGACTTCGACGACTCTTTTATTTATGACCAGCTGGACTTGGGGTACGACCAACGTTCCATTCGTTGTGAACATTTCCTGCGTGATGAGGCTCAGAAAGCATTCCGTAAATGGCAGGAGAAGAGCGACAAGATACCTTATTGAGTAGTAAAAAACTGTCGTAGAGATAAAACTTATCTCTTTTAAGCTGATTTAAAATATTAATCGTAATTTTGTAGCCCATTATGAGTAGAATAATAGCTATTGATTACGGTAAGAAGCGTACGGGTATAGCCGTTAGCGATACGTTACAGATGATTGCTAACGGACTTACCACTGTACCTACGCATGAGTTGCTCGCCTTTATTCTTGACTATGTGGCAAAAGAACCGGTAGAACGGATTCTTGTCGGCTTACCGAAACAGATGAATAACGAGGCTTCTGAGAACATGAAGCGTATCGAACCCTTTGTGCGCTCTCTGAAAAAGAAGTTACCGGATATGCCGGTGGAGTACGTGGATGAACGCTTTACTTCGGTATTGGCGCACCGTACGATGCTGGAAGCCGGATTGAAGAAGAAAGACAGGCAGAACAAGGCGTTAGTCGACGAAATCAGTGCGACTATTATCCTGCAAACTTATTTGGAGAACAAGCGTTTCGCTTCTTTATAAGTGTATAAGAAATAATTCATAATTGATAATTCATAATTAAAGAAATGATTTTACCCGTTTATGTATACGGACAACCCGTATTGAGAAAAGTGGCCGAGGACATCACTCCTGACTATCCGAACCTGAAAGAATTGATTCAGAATATGTTTGAAACAATGGACCACGCTGACGGTGTGGGACTTGCAGCACCGCAGATCGGTTTGCCGATTCGTGTGGTTGTTGTAGATTTGGATGTGCTGTCGGAGGACTATCCTGAATATAAAGGTTTCCGTAAAGCATATATCAATGCACACATTCTGGAAGTATCGGGCGAGGAAGTATCTATGGAAGAAGGCTGCCTGAGCTTGCCCGGTATTCATGAATCTGTAAAAAGAGGCAATAAAATACGTGTGAAATATCTGGATGAGGACTTGGTGGAGCATGACGAGATCGTGGAAGGTTATCTTGCTCGTGTAATGCAGCATGAGTTTGACCATTTGGACGGTAAGATGTTCATCGACCATTTGTCGCCTTTGCGCAAGCAGATGATAAAAGGAAAATTGAATGCCATGTTGAAAGGTAAGGCACATTGCACTTACAAAGTGAAAACTGTAAAGTAAGAAAACCATATAATAAGGTATAAAAGGCTCAAAAAAAATAAAAAGTCTTCCGTATATCCTGATATATAAATGAATAAACGCTACTTTTGTTTTGTTTACAAGCATTTATAAGACAATATGATCAAAAAGATATTGCTGGCAATTTTGTTATTGCCCACGTTGTTATATGCGCAAATCAATACGGAAAGGGTGATGACTATTGCCCGGAACGCATTGTATTTTGAAGACTACGTGCTTTCTATCCAATACTTCAATCAGGTAATCAACGCGAAGCCTTATTTATATGAGCCTTATTTCTTTCGTGCACTGGCCAAAATTAATTTGGATGATTTTCAGGGTGCTGAAATGGATTGTGATTTGGCTATTCAGCGCAATCCTTTTGTTGTGGGCGCTTATCAGATAAGAGGATTGGCGCGTATTCGCCAGGATAAGTTTGATGGTGCGATAGAAGACTATAAAACTGCCTTGAAATATGATCCGGAAAATGTGGTGCTCTGGCATAATCTCTCTTTGTGCCATATGCAGAAAGAGGACTTCAGCTCTGCCAAGGAAGACTTAGGTAAGCTGCTTGCCATAGCTCCGAGATATACGCGGGCGTATCTGATGCGAGGTGAAGTCAACCTGAAGCAGAACGATACGATACAGGCTTTGAAGGACTTTGATACAGCTATCGATATGGATCGTTATGATCCGGACAGTTGGGCTGCACGAGCTATTGTGCGTCTCCAGCAAGCCGATTACAAAGAGGCTGAAAGTGATTTGGATCAGGCGATACATCTGAGTGTGCGTAACTCAGGCAACTACATTAATCGTGCTTTGGCGCGTTTTCATCAGAATAATTTGAGAGGTGCCATGAGTGACTACGATTTGGCGCTGGATATTGATCCTAATAATTTCCTCGGACACTATAATCGCGGTTTGTTGCGTGCGCAAGTTGGTGACGACAACCGGGCGATAGAAGATTTTGACTTTGTGCTGAAGATAGAGCCGGATAATATGATGGCAACGTTCAATCGTGGTTTGTTGCGTGCACAGACAGGAGATTATCGCGGTGCTATCAGCGATTATTCCAGAGTGATAGATGAATATCCCAATTTCATGGCCGGTTACTATCATCGCGCTGAAGCCAGAAAGAAGATTGGTGATCGTAAGGGGGCGGAGCAGGATGAGTTTAAGGTTATGAAGATGCAGCTCGACAAGCGTAACGGTGTAACTTCCGGTGGTAACGGTAAGGATGTGGCGGATAATAATAACGGAGATTCCGGGCAGGACAGCAGTAAGACCCGTAAGAAGTCTGATAAGAATATGGAGAACTATCGCAAGATTGTGATAGCGGATGATTCGGAAGCCGATCAGCGTTACAAGAGCGACTATCGTGGGCGTGTGCAAGATCGGAATGTAACTATCAAGCTCGAACCGATGTATGCGCTGACCTACTATGAGAAGCTGAGCGATGTGAAGCGGATAGTGCACTATCATAAGTACATCGATGAATTAAATCATTCGAAATTGCTTCCCAAGCCGTTGCGAATCACCAATATGGAGTCTCCGTTGACAGAAGAGCAGGTGCGTTTCCATTTTGCTTTGATCGACGCTCATACATCAGAGATTGTAGCGGATGAGAAGAATGCCAAAAAACGGTTCATGCGGGGGCTGGATTTCTATTTGGTACAAGATTTCGCAAGTTCCATAGATGACTTTACACAGAGTATCTTATTGGATGATACCTTCTTCCCGGCATATTTTATGCGTGCTTTGGTGCGTTATAAGCAATTGGAATACAAAAAAGCGGAGGCCGGAATGAGTGAGGGTGCTGTTTCCGGCGCATCGGAAGTGAAAAAAGCGGAAGTGACGGCTATGGACTACGACATTGTGAAAAATGATTTGGACCATGTCATCCGGTTAGCGCCCGATTTTGTTTACGGCTATTATAATCGCGGAAATATATTGTCCATGCTGAAAGACTATCGTGCGGCACTGGTGGATTACGATAAAGCAATTGAACTGAACCCCGACTTTGCCGAGGCATATTTCAATCGTGGATTGACACATATCTTCCTGGGTAATAACAGGCAGGGTATTTCGGATTTGAGCAAGGCGGGTGAATTGGGTATTGTTTCCGCCTACAACATTATCAAGCGATTTACCAATACGCAGCAATAACATTTTTTTGCTAAAAAATAGAATATCAATAAAGAATTAGCTATTTTTGCGTTCTAAAAAATGAACTATACATAACATTATGATAAAGATAACTTTTCCAGACGGCTCTGTTCGTGAATACAACGAAGGAGTAACGGGACTGCAAATAGCAGAAAGCATTAGTTCACGCTTGGCACAAGACGTGCTGGCTTGTGGAGTGAACGGAGAAACTTATGATTTGGGGCGTCCTATCAGTGAAGACGCCGAAGTGGTTCTCTATAAATGGGAAGACGAACAAGGCAAGCATGCCTTTTGGCATACCAGTGCCCACTTGCTGGCGGAAGCTTTGCAAGAGTTGTATCCGGGTATTCAGTTTGGTATCGGTCCGGCTATTGAGAACGGTTTTTATTATGATGTAGATCCGGGAGAGGCCACTATCAAGGAAGCCGATCTGCCTGCTATCGAAAAGAAAATGGCAGAGTTGGTTGCTAAGAAAGAAGCTGTTGTCAGAGAAAGTATATCAAAGACAGATGCTCTGAAAATGTTCGGCGATCGCGGTGAAACTTATAAATGTGAGTTGATTTCGGAATTGGAGGATGGCCATATCACCACTTATACGCAAGGTGCATTTACGGACTTGTGTCGTGGTCCTCACTTGATGACTACCGCACCTATCAAGGCTATTAAGCTGACTTCTGTTGCCGGCGCTTATTGGCGTGGACAGGAAGACCGCAAGATGATGACCCGTATCTATGGTATCACTTTCCCGAAGAAGAAGATGTTGGATGAATATCTTGTGCTGCTGGAAGAAGCCAAGAAACGCGACCATCGTAAAATTGGCAAGGAGATGGATTTGTTCATGTTCTCCGATACGGTAGGCAAGGGACTTCCGATGTGGTTGCCGAAGGGTGCCGCATTGCGTATCCGTCTGCAAGAGTTCTTGCGTCGTATTCAGGCACGTTACGATTATCAGGAAGTGATGTGTCCGCCTATTGGAAATAAGTTGTTATATATCACTTCCGGACACTATGCCAAATATGGTAAAGATTCGTTCCAGCCCATCCATACGCCGGAAGAAGGTGAGGAGTACTTCCTGAAGCCGATGAACTGCCCTCATCACTGTATGATTTACAAGAACTCTCCCCGTTCTTATAAAGATCTGCCTTTGCGCTTGGCCGAGTTCGGTACGGTTTGCCGTTACGAACAGAGTGGCGAGCTTCATGGGCTGACTCGTGTCCGTAGTTTCACGCAAGATGATGCGCATATCTTCTGCCGTCCCGATCAGGTGAAGGATGAATTCCTGCGTGTGATGGACATAATCTCGATTGTGTTCCAGTCCATGCATTTTGAGAATTTCGAAGCACAGATTTCTTTGCGCGATAAAGTGAACCGCGAAAAGTATATCGGTAGCGATGAAAACTGGGAAAAGGCGGAACAGGCCATTATCGAGGCTTGTGAAGAAAAGGGGCTGAAAGCTAAAGTTGAGTATGGTGAAGCAGCTTTCTATGGTCCTAAGCTGGACTTTATGGTGAAAGACGCTATCGGTCGCCGTTGGCAGTTGGGAACCATCCAGGTAGACTATAACTTGCCCGAACGCTTCCAGCTGGAATATACGGGAGCTGACAACCAGAAGCACCGTCCGGTAATGATTCATCGTGCGCCGTTCGGTTCTATGGAACGTTTCGTTGCCGTACTTATCGAGCATACAGCCGGTAAATTCCCGTTGTGGCTGACTCCTGATCAAGTAGCTATCCTGCCTATCAGTGAGAAATTCAATGACTATGCCCAGGAAGTGAAAGACTATCTGAAGAGATACGATGTTCGCGCCATTGTGGATGAACGTAACGAAAAGATCGGACGTAAGATTCGTGATAACGAAATGAAACGTATTCCCTATATGCTGATTGTAGGTGAGAAAGAGGCTGAAAACAGAGAAGTTTCCGTCCGCAAACAAGGCGAAGGCGACCAGGGAACCATGAAATTTGAAGAATTTGCTAAAAAAGTGAACGAAGAAGTTCAAAATATGATAAATAAATGGTAACTTTGCGCCCAATTGTAAAAGCATAGCATACATACGATGTTCTAAAGACAGCTTTTACTTAACAAAAAAAATAATTTGGGAGTAATAAACAAGAAACAAACTGGAAGTAAACGTTATTTAATGAAAAATGACAGCTTAAAAGGGCAACATCGGATTAATGAGCAAATCCGTGCCAAAGAAGTCCGCATTGTGGGCGATGAAGTGGAACCTAAAGTATATCCGATAGCTCAGGCCTTAAAGATGGCCGAGGAGATGGAAGCGGATCTCGTAGAGATTTCTCCAAATGCACAACCCCCTGTTTGTCGTATTATTGATTACTCTAAATTTCTTTATCAGTTAAAGAAGCGTCAGAAGGAACAAAAGGCGAAGCAGGTGAAAGTAAACGTGAAGGAAATTCGTTTCGGTCCCCAAACGGACGACCATGACTATAACTTCAAGTTGAAGCATGCCAAAGGCTTTTTGGAAGATGGAGACAAAGTAAAGGCATACGTGTTCTTTAAAGGTCGTTCTATCTTATTCAAGGAGCAGGGAGAGGTTTTGCTGTTGCGCTTTGCCAATGATTTGGAAGACTATGCAAAAGTAGATCAGATGCCGATTCTGGAAGGAAAGAGAATGACTATTCAGCTTTCTCCGAAAAAGAGCGCTGCTCCCAAGAAACCTGCTGCACCGAAACCGGCAGAGGCTTCAAAGGCTGCTCCGGCTGAAGAACAAAGCGAAGACTAAAGAAATGAGTAACGCCACAGGTATAGTGCGTTGCCATATAATTAAATAATTAAAAAATAAGTAAGATGCCAAAGATGAAGACTAACTCCGGTTCTAAAAAGAGATTTACTCTTACCGGAACAGGTAAAATCAAAAGAAAGCACGCTTTTCACAGTCACATTCTGACTAAGAAAACTAAGAAGCAAAAGAGAAATCTGTGTTACTCTACAACCGTTGATATAACGAATGTGAGCCAGGTTAAGGAACTCTTAGCTATGAAGTAATCAAAAGCGTAAGAAGTATTATTAAAGTTATTAACCGAATGCATTAGCTTTAAGTCCGCTGCGTGAAGCACTGGCGCTAACATTCAAAAACAAGTAAAACTATGCCAAGATCAGTAAATCATGTTGCTTCTAAAGCAAGAAGAAAGAAAATTTTGAAATTGACCAGAGGTTACTTTGGTGCAAGAAAGAACGTTTGGACCGTTGCCAAGAATACTTGGGAAAAAGGTTTGACCTATGCGTTCCGCGACCGTAAGAACAAGAAAAGAAACTTCCGCGCTTTGTGGATTCAACGTATCAACGCTGCTGCACGTTTGGAAGGTATGTCTTATTCCAAACTGATGGGCGCTTTGCACAAAGCTGGTATTGAAATCAACCGTAAAGTTTTGGCTGATTTAGCGATGAATCATCCGGAAGCTTTCAAAGCTATTGTTGCTAAAGCAAAGGCTGCATAAGCTGGGATAAAAGATAAATCCTAGGGCGCTGGTTACAAACAGGTAATCAGCGCCTTTTGTTTTGGGCAATAGCGGTAAAGTGTGAAAACGTAAGGTACAGGCAAACAAATTTCCTGTTTTTCTTGTTTCTTTCCTAGAAACTCATTACCTTTGAAGTAGAAAAAATAGCCGCATTGATTGGATCGGGAAACTCATCAATTTTTATGAAATACCGAGACAAGCTTCGCTTCTCAATGGCGGGCCACGCCCTTCGGGGTAACTCTTGAGTCGGTGGATTACAAAGAGGACGAGCACTCAAATCATGTCATACGGAGTTTCATCACATCATCGGTGCGGCTTTCTATAAAAAAGGAACGGTAATCTTGGTTGACTACCGTTCCTTTTTCTTTGTTTTCCTTTTCCTTTTATTTGTTATCCCTTAAGTCTTTCACTCTGACGGCTTTTCCTTCGCTTTGGGGCAAAGAACCCTTTTTCACGAGCTTTACTTTTGGGGTGACAAGGATCTCATCTTTTAATTGGCGGGAGATTGCTTTACGTATTTTTTCCAATTCGATGTAGTTGTCTGTGGATAGGTCACTGAGTTCTACCTCTACAATCATCTCGTCTTGGTTATTGTTGGTCTCCAGAGTTATGAGGTAGTTGCTGCCCAATTCGGGGAACTGTACCAAGACCTTCTCTACCTGCATGGGGAAGATGTTGACACCTTTGATGATGAACATATCGTCGCTGCGTCCTTTGATACGGTCAATGCGCAGGTGAGTGCGGCCACAGGGACATTCACCGGGAAGTATGCGGGTGAGGTCGCGTGTACGGTAGCGTATTAGCGGCATCATTTCGCGGTCGAGGGTGGTCAATACTAATTCTCCAATCTCGCCATCGGGGACAGGTTCTCCGGTCTCCGGGTTGATGATTTCAACCAGATAGCAGTCTTCCCAAAAGTGCATGCCGTTTTGTTCGGTACATTCAAAGGCCACGCCGGGACCGTTCATCTCGGTCATTCCAAAGCTGTTGTATGCTTTGACGCCCAGCATCCGTTCAATCTTTTTGCGTTGTTCGTCTGTATGAGGTTCTGCTCCGATGACAAGAGTTCTCAGGGTAGTTGAGGCAGGATCGATGCCTTCTTCCTGAAACACTTCCGCTAAGCGTATGGCGTAGCTGGGAATGGCATGCAGGGCAGTGGTCTTGAAGTCTGTGATGAACTTGATTTGCCGTTTGCTGTTGCCTGCTGCTGCCGGTACGGTCAGTGCTCCCAAGCGTTCGGCTCCGTATTGGAAACCCAATCCGCCGGTGAACATACCGTATCCGGAACTGTTCTGAAAAACATCGGTTTTGCGTATGCCTACTGTGTACAGGCAGCGTGCCACAAGGTTGGCCCACGAGTCCAGATCGTGCTGTGAATGTACAATGACGGTAGGCGTTCCCGTAGTTCCACTGGAAGAGTGGATGCGTACGCCGTCTTCCTGCATGTTGCCCGCCACAAGTCCGAATGGATAGTTGGCGCGCATGTCTGCCTTTGTGGTGAACGGAATTTTCCGTATGTCATCTACTGACCGGATACTGTCTGCCGTAATGCCGTATTTTTGAAACACCTGCTTATAATAGGGAGAATTTGCAGCAATATTGATTGTCTTTTTAAGCCGCTGAAGTTGCAATTCGCGCAACTTCTCACGCGGCATGGTTTCTATCTCTTCTTCCCAGTATTTGTCATTCATGGTTATTGGAATTTTGATTTACATCAGGTTTTCTGCGATTTCTTTACCCGCTGCCAGAGCCTTGAGGTTTAGTTCGACGATAGCTTCTCCTTTGCGCTGGAAGATGTCACGAATACTATCCCTGACTTTCTGGTAGTCTATGCCAAGGAATGGAATGGTGGCTCCCAGCAATACGATGTTGGCAACGCGGGGAGAGCCTACTTCTTTGGCTATTTCGTTCACGTTCAGCACAATCTTGTGCGGAAGCTTGTCGAGTTCGGCTTTGAGGGCTTCCTCGGTGGGATAGTGGGGAATATTGATAAAGGGGGCTTCATTGGTCACCAGCCAGCCTTCGGGGCTAAGGTAGGGGAGATAGCGCAAGGCTTCCATGGGTTCCAGCGATATGATGAGATCGCATTTTCCCGTAGGGATGAGGTCGGAAGATATGGGTTGGTCGCTGATGCGGAGGTTGGACTGTACGTCGCCGCCTCGTTGGCTCATTCCATGTACTTCGGCTTGTTTCATGTATAATCCGTCTTTCAAGGCTGCCTGACCGATGACGGTGGCGATAGAGAGGATGCCTTGTCCACCTACGCCGGAAAGTATAATGTCTTTTTTCATGGTTTTACTTGTTTCGTTTCTTACGTGCTAAGGTTTGAATACATTCTCTGCGAGGGATGATGACGGACACGCCGTTATATTCGATTTCTTCACGAATCACTTGCTTCATTTCCTCATAGTTTTTCTTCAACGGGACAACCACGCGGATGTGTTCCGCCGCTACGCCGATGCCGGCGCAAATGGCTTCAAGACGGCCTGTTCCGGCGGAGTCCTGTCCGCCTGTCATGGCGGTAGTTTCGTTGTCGGAGATGACGATGGTGACGTTGGAATTCTCGTTTACGCAGTCCAGCAATCCTGTCATGCCGGAGTGGGTGAAGGTGGAGTCGCCGATGACAGCCACTGCGGGATGCACCCCTGCGTCCGAAGCGCCTTTTGCCATTGTGATGGAAGCTCCCATGTCAACGCAGGAATTGATGGCGTTGAAGGGGGCGTTGGCTCCTAAGGTATAACAGCCGATGTCGCTGAACACTTTGTGGCTGGGATATTCCTCCCGTAGCACTTCGGTCAGCACAGTGTACATATCGCGGTGTCCGCAGCCTTCGCACAATGCCGGCGGACGCATCTCCACGAGTGAGGGGACTGCAAATTCCGCTTTGTTCTCTTTTCCGATGGCGCGTGCCACGCTGTCCGGGTTCAATTCTCCGTCTTGTGACAATGTGCCGTCCAGGCGTCCTTTCACTTTTATGCCGATGCCGAGGTAGCCTTTCAGTTGTTTTTCTACAAAGGGCTGACCGTCTTCCAGTACAAGTATTTCGTCGCAGGCTTCCACGAGTTGCATCAGTTGTTTTTTGGGAAGCGGGTATTGTCCGATTTTTAATACCGGATATTCGCATCCTTCGGGATAATTCTCCATGAGGTAGTTGTACCCGATACCGCAAGCTATGATACCGAGTTTTTTGTTGGGGCCGTCAACGTATTTGTTGTATGGAGAATTTTCCGATGCTTTGATAAATTCATCCTGGCGTTGAAGCAAGAGTTTGTAGCGTTTGCGTGCATTGCCCGGAAGCAGGATGAACTGGCGCGGGTCGTCGCTGAAAGAAAGTTCGTTTTGGGGTTGTTTCGCTTTACATTCTACGCCGGAACGGGAATGTGCCAGACGGGTGACCATGCGCATCAGCAAGGGTTCTCCGGTTTGTTCGGAGAAAGCGAAGCCGTTGTAAACCATGTCGTAGGCTTCCTGCTGGTTGCTGGGTTCGAACATTGGGATCAATGCGAAATCACCGTAGAAGCGGCTGTCCTGTTCGTTCTGTGATGAATGCATGCTGGGGTCGTCGGCTGCAATGACGATTGTACCGCCTTTGACGCCGGTAATGGCAGAGTTGATAAAGCAGTCGGCAGCCACATTCATGCCCACATGTTTCATGCAGACCAGTGAACGCTTTCCTGCAAAAGACATTCCTAAGGCAGCTTCCATAGCGGTTTTTTCGTTGGAGCACCAACGGCTGTGGATTCCTTTTTCTGCGGTGACCGGGGACATTTGGATGTATTCGGTAATCTCCGTAGAGGGAGTGCCCGGATAGGCATATACACCGGAAAGTCCGGCATCTAATGCAGCTTGTGCAATGGCTTCATCGCCAAGTAAGAGTTGCTTGCTCATTGTTGATTGTTTAAGTGTTAGTCATGATTTTAATAATAATCGCAAATATAGTTTTTTGCTTTTATTTTATTATAATATTAATTGAAAATCTTTCTTTCGTTTAAGGCTTTCCAATATTTTCTTGCATTTTTCATGTGGTCGGCATAGTTGGATGCGAAGTTATGCGTGCCGGAGAAGTCTTCTTTGGCGCACATATAGATGTAATTATGTTTGGCATGGTTCAACACAGCATCCAAACCGACAGGCGAGGGGATGCGGATGGGGCCGGGGGGCAGGCTGGGATTGCGGTAGGTGTTGTAGGGCGAGTCGATAGTGAGGTGTTCATTGGTGATCCGGCGCAGCCCGAAGTCTTGCAGTGCAAACTTTACGGTGGGGTCGGCTTGCAGTGGCATGCCGGCATGGAGACGGTTGATGTACAGGCCGGCCACCATAGGTTTCTCCGGATTGTTGTTGGTTTCTTCCTCGACGATAGAGGCAAGTGTGCATACCTCTTCCGGGGTCATACCGATGGCTTTGGCTTGGTCGAGCCGCTTTTGGTTCCAGAATCTCTGATGTTCTTTCCGCATCCGCTTGAAGAAATCCTCTACGCTCATGTCCCAGTACACCTGATAGGTTTCGGGAATGAAGAGGCAGGCCATTGTCTCTTTGTTGTATCCCAGTTTGTGCCGGAACAGTGAGTCGTTCATTGTCCGGGCTATTTCGGCGGAGTCGATCATCAGTTGCCTTCCTACGCTACGTGCCAGTTTGTCCAGCGTGCGTACGCTTCCTATGGTCAGGTTCAGCGGTTCTTGGTAGCCCCTGTACAAGCGGCTGAATACGTGATAGGTGTTTTCGCCGGGGCGTATGGCATAGCGTCCGGTGTGGATGTTGCGGGGATAGTCACGCCATTGCGCCATCCATTTGAAGCCGATGAAGCTGCGGGGATTTCCTTGTGCTTTCACCTTATTATATATGGAGTCTGCCGTATCATCGCGGTCGATATAGATATAGGCTGTCTTTTGCGGATGAAATTGTGGGGCAAACAGGTAATAATACACCGCACCTGCACCTGCGATGCCTATAATCGAGATAAATATCAATATTCCGAGAAGGATCTTTTTTTTCTTCTTTTCCATGTTTCTTAGTTGTTTTTGATTCGGGCAAAGTTAGCAAGATTTTGTAATGAAATAGATTACTAATCAATCTATTATGAGTTTATTTTAGTTTATTGATTATAAACTGATAATTTAATCCTAATAAACTGGTAGTTTATTCCCAATAAACTAATGGTTTACTCCTAATAAACTTATGGTTTAATTCTAATGAACTGACAGCGTTGCGCTAATAAGCCGGTAATGTGCTATCGATAAATTATTTCTTTAATTTATCCTGGGGGAAATTATTCTGATTGTTCTTATGGAACACCTGAGAGAGAGTTCAGTGGGGGAGAACCTCCCCCTTTATTCCTTTTCCTTTACCGCTTCCGCGTACTGAAGTATTTTGCAATTTCCGCCCCTTTGAAATAAATAACCAGTGAGCTGACGATAATCAACATTCCGGCCACCGTACTGAAAGTGGGGTATTCGCCTGCAAGCATTATCCAGCTTAACACTGCTCCGAGAATGGGGTTGATGAGACGGCACATATTGATGTCGCTGACTTTTGCGTCCTTGCTTTGCAGCGCCATAAACCAGAAGCTGAATGCGAATACGGAAATGAACACCAGAATGCCCAGACTGATATAAAATCCGGCAGGTTTGCCGATGAAAGAGTGGTAGCCTTCCGTACTTAGCCCTATGATGTAGATAAGTGCACCACCAAAAAACATCTGTACGGCATTCAGGAAAATGGGGTTGACCTTGTCTTTCTCCTCGGATACGGAGATGGCGGAATATCCCTGAAAGATGATGCTGAGCAACAATAGGACAATGCCTGTGATGCCTTTCCAATCCAAAGGCTCGCCATCGCTGCCTGTTCCCACTATCAGCAGCAGTCCCGCAAGGCTGACAATGAGACTGACTATCTTGTAACCGTTCAGCTTGTCGTTGCTCGCCAGCAAGTGGGCAAGCAGCACATTGATGAGCGGCGTCATGCCCATAATGATAGATGATATGGCTCCGCTCACAAAATCCACTCCGAAGTAGAAAGCGGTGTATCCCATGAGCATGTTGATGAAAATCAGGTTGAGGAACAGCCTGCGGTGCCGCTTGATTTCCTCCCACATGCCTTTGTGCCAGGTATAGGCAAACAGCAAAATGCCGACACTGGTGAAACGGATGCCGGCAAAATTCATCGGAGTGAAGTCATAACTGAGTCCTTGTTTGATAAACGGGTTTACGATAGCCCACAGTACAGATGCCAATATGGCGTATAGCAGTCCTTTTTTCATAGAAAGTGTTTTTTGTGAAATCGGCTGCAAAGATACGCCTTTCTTTTCACTCTGCAAAGTCGATAGTCATATAGCGCTCACCGTCGTACACACTTCTTACGCGGATGTTAAGTCCGGTTTTGCCCGCCATCTGATCTGCAATTTTGTCCAGTTTGAACGAAACGATGCCCGGACCGGGTATGTTGGGCTCGTCATCATAGGCGTTCTGACGAAATTCGAGCGTGATGTATCCCTCTTTGTCGTTCTTGCCGTCGGAAGCCTCGTTCACCACGAGGTTCAGCATGTGCTTCTTGTCGGGATTTCCGCTGTAATACAGTTGGTACTGGATGTTCAGGTAGTTGTCTGCAATCCACATGTTGGTTATATTGATGCGGTCATCGCCGATGCTGTCGGCCTTTTCGGCAGGCATGAAATAGATGTCTTTTGTGAGGATATTCTCTACATGGTTGATCTGGGCATTGTAGTCGTATCCGTCTACCTTCTCGTCCAGCAGGTTGAAGTACACGAAAGCGCGCTGGCCCTCTACCAGTGCATAGTTGTTTACCCGAGTGGTGTCGCCGGGAAACATTTTGGTTCCTTCGTCCAGTGCGAAGTAATAGTCTTTTCCATCGATGATGCGTACGGTTCCGATGGCGAGTGATGAAGCTGCACTGCCGTTCCAATCATCATCCAGACAGGATTGCATCATGGGCATCGTTGTGAGCAATAGCAGAAATGTGACAAATGTCGTTTTTAACTTTTTCATAAGTCAGAGGTTTTATTCTTTGGTTTTTAACTCGATTTTGTATTCGGAAAATGCCGGAACTGCACAAATACTGCTTATCCTACTGTTAAAGAAAACAAAGAGTGATTTTCTTCTCTGTCGGATGCAGTATTTTTGTGCGCATTGTATTTATAAGGTAAACACGTGTTGGAAGAGAGAATGGAAGAACAGGTATTGGCAGAACGGTGTAGGCAAGGCGACAATCTTGCCCGCAAAGAACTGTATGAGCGATATGCAGGGCGGATGCTCGGCGTATGTTTGCGTTATGCCGGTGACCGGGAGACTGCGCAGGATTTGATGCACGACGGTTTCCTGAAGCTCTTCGACTCTTTCGATAAGTTCACTTGGCGGGGAGAAGGATCTTTGCGGGCTTGGATGGAACGTGTTATGGTGAATACCGTATTGCAGTATTTGCGGAAGAACGATGTGATGAGCCAGTCTGCTGCTTTGGATGACGTGCCGGAGGCATACGAAGAACCGGATGCCGCAGCAGTGGACACTATTCCTCAAAAGGTGCTGATGCAGTTCATCAGTGAGCTTCCGGCAGGTTACCGCACTGTATTCAACTTGTTTATTTTTGAAGATAAATCTCATAAGGAGATTGCCCGGTTACTGGGTATTAATGAAAAATCATCAGCCTCGCAACTGGTACGCGCCAAAGCAGCTTTGGCGGCGAAAGTGAAGGAGTGGATGAAAAAGAATGCATAAATGAAGAAGCGTATGGAAGATGAATTGTGGATGCGAAAGATAAAGGAACGGTTGGAGGACTACTCTGAGCCGCTACCCGTTTCCGGTTGGGAACGATTGGAGAAGGATATGCCTGCTTCCAAGCCGAAGCGGCGCATCATTCCTTTCCGGCGCTGGGCTGTGGCAGCGGCTGCGGTGTTGCTTGCAGCGGTGTCTTCTGTCAGTATATGGCTATTGCAAAGCCCTGTGGGAGAGGAAATGCGGAATACGGCCACGCCGACGCTGGCGGTTGTCCCGGATGAGTTGCCGGGCAGGCAGTCTCCCCAGATGCGCACAGAGGTTGCGGAACCCGATTACCGGGCGCAAGGACAAACTGCTACGCCGGGCGGAACAAACCGCCGTTCTCTGCTGGCACAAGAACTGAATGTTGCTGCCGAAACGGACCGGCAAACGGAATTCCGGCAGCCTTTGGATGCGGAACCGGAAATACAAGGAGAGGCATCGGAACAAACACCATCGGTGGAGAAAGAGGAAGCCGGGACGACTGCTGCCGGGAATAGCGGTACGGAGAGCCGGAAAGTGGAGCGCCGCCGTCCGTCGGGCAGGGACAAACTGCAACTGCCTGTTGGCGACAGAAAAAAGAAGAAGTCGGGCGGCTGGTCGGTTGGACTGGCTGTGGGAAATACGGGTGGATTAATCTCAGGAAACAGTATCGGTGGAGGAGGGTTTATGCAAAGCGATCCGAGCTTCGGATACTCCGGTGGAAAAGTAGATCTTAGCACAATAGCCAATGGCATCATGGATGTTCCGGAAGGGCAGGCGCTTGTGTTCAAGAACGGCATGCCCTATCTGATGAGGAATTCGGAACAGATTGTGGATATAGACCATAAACAGCCTTTGTCTTTCGGCTTTTCAGTGCGCAAAGGGCTTGCAAGGGGCTTTTCGGTGGAGACCGGCTTGACGTATACGTATCTTGCTTCGGATGTGAAGTTTGTGGAAAGTTCGGAGAAGGTGAGCCAGAAACTGCATTACTTGGGAATTCCGTTGCGGGCAAACTGGAACTTCGTTGACAAAAAATCTTTTATCATGTATGTCTCTGCAGGAGGGGCTATGGAGAAATGTGTCTATGGCAAGATTGGCAGTGAGAGCGAAACGGTGAAACCGCTGCAATTCTCCGTAATGGGAGCAGTGGGCGCACAGTATAATATAAGCAGGAGAGTGGGTGTCTACGTGGAACCGGGAGTGTCTTATTTCTTTGATGACGGTTCTGATGTCCAGACGATAAGAAAAGAAAACCCCTGCAACTTCACATTACAGGGGGGGATACGGTTGACTTACTGATGAAGCCCTTCCTTATTCTTCATTTTGTTGGAATACTTTCCTAATTTACCACCACTGTGGGAAAGTATTCTTTGAACAGTCGCTCGGCTCGCTGCAATTGTTCAGGCGTATTCTCTACGACCTCTTTCAGTTGGTAGTCCCAGCCCATCGCTTCGTATTTGTGCACTCCCAGACGGTGGTAAGGGAGTATCTCCACCCGTTGTATGCTTTGGTATTTGCCAAGCTGTGCGCCCATGCTGCGTATGTCTTCTTCAAAATCGCTGTATCCCGGCACTAACACATAACGCAACCAAAACGGATGTCCCTGTTGTTCCAGCCAGGCGGCCGTACGCAGGGTCTGCTCGTTGCTGCGTCCGGTGAGGGCGCGGTGGCGTTCGGGATTGAACTCTTTGATGTCAAGCAGTACCAAGTCCGTCAGGCTTAGCAGTTCTTCCACCTTTTCGTTCCAGATGCCGCCGTTGGTGTCAAGGCAGGTGTGAATGCCGTTGGCTTTCAACCCTTTGAACAAAGGTATCAAGGCTTCTGCCTGCAATGTGGGCTCTCCACCGGAAAATGTAATTCCCCCTTTCTTTCCGAAGAATGCTTTCTGGCTGACCGCCATTTGCAGGATTTCATCGGCAGGAGTGGGGATGCCGCCTTTGGAGTCTATGGTGTCGGGGTTGGCGCAATAAAGGCAGCGGAAAGGACACCCTTGAAGGAAAACGACGAGCCGGAGACCCGGCCCGTCGAAAGTTCCCATACTTTCGTATGAATGTACGTTTATCATATTACATCCTCTCATGGAATGAACGGCTGATAACTTCCAGCTGATGTTCGCGGCTTAGCTTCACGAAGTTTACGGCATAACCGGAAACGCGGATTGTGAGTTGCGGGTATTTTTCCGGATGCTCCATCGCATCTTCCAGCATTTCACGATTCAGCACGTTCACATTCAAATGGTGTGCGCCTTTGGTGAAATAACCGTCCATCATCGTAACCAGGTTCTCAACTCGTTCCTCTGCCGTAGGGCCTAATGATTTCGGAACAATAGAGAAGGTGTTGCTGATGCCGTCTTGCGAGTCACGATAGCGCAGTTTGGCTACGGAACTTAAAGAAGCGATGGCACCGTTCTTGTCACGTCCATGCATCGGGTTGGCTCCCGGAGCAAATGCAACTCCTTTGGCGCGTCCGTCGGGAGTGGCTCCTGTCTTCTTGCCATACATCACGTTAGAGGTGATGGTAAGCAGTGACAGGGTGGGGCGGGCATTCTTGTAAACCGGCAACTTCTTTAATTCTTCGCTGAAATAATAAACCAAATCTACACCCAAGTGGTCTACGCGGTCGTCGTTATTGCCGAAGCAGGGGAAAGCGCCTTCGATGTCGAAGCCTTCTGTCAGGCCGATGTCATTGCGGCGGGCCGTTACTTTGGCATATTTGATAGCGGACAGTGAGTCAATGGCAATGGACAATCCTGCCACACCATAAGCCAGATTAATGCGTGGATCGGTATCTACAAACGCCATTTGGGCTTTTTCGTAGTAATACTTGTCGTGCATATAGTGGATGATGTTCATCGCCTCGTTGTAAACGCGGGCAATTTCGGTCAGCACTTTTTTGTAGTTGGCCATTACTTCCTCAAAGTTCAGCGTATCGTTAGTTAGTACGGGGATGCCTTTCACCATTACAGTTCCGGTGTTTTCGCAGCGTCCGCCGTTAATGGCGAGCAGCAGGGCCTTGGCCAGATTGGCACGTGCGCCAAAGAACTGGATCTGCTTGCCGATAGCTTGGTAGGACACGCAGCACGCAATGCCGTAGTCGTCGCAATTGCGGACTTCGCGCATCAGATTGTCATTTTCGTATTGGATGGAGCTGGTATCCACTGATACTTTGGCGCAGAAGTCTTTGAAGCCTTCCGGCAGTTCGGGACTCCACAACACAGTCATGTTAGGTTCGGGAGACGGGCCGAGGTTGTATAATGTCTGCAGGAAACGGAAGGAGGTCTTCGTCACTTTTACGCGGCCGTCGTTGAAGCGTCCGCCGATAGCTTCGGTTACCCAAGTCGGGTCTCCGGCAAAGATGTCGTTGTAGGACTGCATACGCAGGTGGCGTACCATGCGCAGCTTGATGATGAACTGGTCAATCAGCTCTTGTGCAAAGGTTTCGTCAATCTTGCCATGAGCCAAATCATATTCGATATAGATGTCAAGGAAAGAGGAGACATTACCCAGTGACATGGCTGCACCATCCTGTTCTTTTACGGCTGCAAGGTATGCCATATATACCCATTGAACAGCTTCTTGAGCAGATGTGGCCGGACGGCTGAGGTCGAGGCCATAGTATTCACCCATGGTCTTGATGTCTTTCAAAGCCTTGATTTGTTCTGCTACTTCTTCGCGCAGGCGGATGCGTGCTTCGGTCATCGGACCGGTGAGGTTATGCAGATCTTCCTGCTTAGCTTCGATGAGGCGGTCGATGCCATACAATGCCAGACGGCGGTAGTCACCGATAATTCGTCCGCGTGCATAGTTGTCGGGAAGTCCGGTGAGGAAGCCTAAAGAACGGAATGAACGGATTTCTTCAGTATATACGTCGAATACACCGTCATTATGTGTCTTACGGTAATGCGTAAAGATGTCTTTTACTTTGTCGTCTACTTCCACACCATTCTCGCGGCACGCTTTCGCTACGACATTAATGCCACCGAAAGGTTTGATGGCGCGTCTCAGCAGTTCGTCCGTCTGCAAACCTACGATAAGTTCATTCTCCTTATCAATATAGCCTGCTTTGTGGGAGGTAATGGTAGATACTGTTTTATGGTCTAGTGAACGAACGCCGTTGTTGGCTCTTTCTTCTTCCAATGCTTTCAGACAGAGGTCCCAAATACGTTTGGTACGTTCCGTAGGTCCCTGCAAGAAAGAGGCGTCTCCGGTGTAGGGTGTGATGTTTTTACTAACGAAATCACTGACATTGATTTCTTTGTTCCAAAGCCCATCAATAAAGGTTTTGTTTAATTCCATAATATTTTTTTTGAAAGTGATTAGATATGTTATCCTTTAGAGGGCGCAAAATTACGGAAATATTTCCGTAATTGCACTATGAAATGAACAGTTTTTATGCTGAAGAACATAAAATAACTATTATTAGGTAGCGATGGGTATTGGATGAAAAGGTGTTAGCGGTTTGTCACTTTTTTCATGTTATGGTTTTTGTGTTTTTCATGATTTGTTTTTTTCATAATATGATTTTGTTTTTGATGATGCCTGAATTATTTTGTTCAGGATTTATTTGTGGATTAAAAAAAATGTGTTACCTTTGCACCGCTTTAAGAGAGAAGCGCTTCTTGAAAAGGAAGTTTTGGAGAGGTGGCAGAGTGGTCGATTGCGGCGGTCTTGAAAACCGTTGTGCTGCGAGGCACCCGGGGTTCGAATCCCTGTCTCTCCGCAATAAACGCTGAAAATCAGCAGATTGTAAAACAAGCACCCAATTTTACACCCAAGAATGTAAAATTGGGTGCTTTTGTATTATTTAAGATTTATACTTGAAAATAGGGACACAACCAATGTTATTGGGTAAAAATAGAGCATTATTATTGATTAAGTTTATTCAATCGCATAACAATTGACGTTTGACTTCTGCCCATTTTGTTTGCAATATATTTGACGCTCTTACCCTCATTATGCAGTTTCAATAGAAATTGGTCTGCACTTCTTGTCCATCTTTTATTGGCATTGGGGTGCTTCACATAACTCTCTTCTGAAACCTTTTCAGGATGCAAAAATTCATCCACAAATACAGAGGGGAAACGCTTGTCATATAGCACAAGAGTTTTCATCTTTGCCCTTGTTATTGCTACATAAAACAATCTACGTTCTTCTCCATATGGGAATTGGTCGCTTTTAGTTAGTACATAGTTAAGCACAGGGTCGTCACTCACAAGAGATGGGAAGCCATAAGTGTCTTTATTGCATTGCAAGAGTATTACGTAATCTGCTTCAAGACCTTTCGATTTATGTACAGTCAAAAACTCGATTTTTCGTCCTCCTATCACATAAAAGAACCTATTGCCCTCTTTGATGGATTGGTACATAAAAGAGAGATAATAATCATCAAAGGAATAACGTCCCAACAAAAATATTGATTTGTCTGATGGAATAGAAGCTACAAGTTGCCCTATCGTATTGCAATAATCACGTCTGTCATAAGAATAAAACTCCAATTCTGTTTTCATTTCAGAACTGAACGAGTGTATATCTTTCTGAATTTGTGATTTATTGCGTTGTATGAAATGAGAGGACAACGAAACCAAAGGTTCTCCAAATCTGTATGTGGTTTCAATCTTATTTATTTCTGTTGCTCCAAAGTATTCGGAGAATTGATTGAAAAGAGCCATATCACTTCCCGAAAAACGATATATGGACTGCCAGTCATCGCCTACGCAATACAACTTTGCTGGTGGATTTCCCTCACGCAACACTTTCAAAAAGTTATAACGGTCAACAGATATGTCTTGAAACTCGTCCACGATGATATAATCATACTCAACAGGACGTGAAACACGACATATTTCTGTGGCTTGAAGAATCGCATCAGTAAAATCAATTTGGTTATTATCTCTTAATGCGCTTATATAGCGTTCATATACAGGCTGGAATATATTCTTGATAATAAAAACACTCCGTTCATCCTCTGCATACTTCGCTCGTTTAAGAACGTCCTTAACTGATTTACAGCTTGATTTCACTAATGTCACAAAAGTAACAACAAGTCGTATAAATGCCTTTTCCTGCTTACTTCCTTTGGGTAAAACTAAATCATATAACTCTTCATCCGTTTTCTCTTGAATTGGTACACCTGCATCATCTAATAGTTTACGGAGTTTATCCCTAATATCAGAATAATGGAAATCAGCACTTGATGTTACTAAAAGTTGAGTGCCAAATTTCTCATGAGCTGCTTTCTTCCAAGTTATACCATCATTATATTTTTGATTGGCTTCTTCGTATGTTATATTTTTATCCTTTGCAAACCAAGCTGGAACAAGACCATGTTCATCAACCCCGAAATGCTCCAGATAGATTCGTTTGGTTACTCCATTTTGCTCGAAATATATGGAAAAATCGGGGCGATATTGAGAGTGCATTTCATCTGCCAATTGATGTTCGTATGCCTCTTCATATCTGAATCTTACTCCAAGTGAAGACAAGACAAAGCATATCTTTTGCTCTTGCTCACTTCTCACATATATGGCTCGACCATCCATATCGGGACACATTGCTTTTAACTGAACATTTTTTTGTTCCGATAACTTTTTTCGCCTTTCATTCTTGCGTTGCTCCCAATCCGCTTCATTGGATTGATAATCAATAAAATATTCTACTATACTATTCTTAAAATCCTTATTCCCTAATAAAGTGTGATAAATATCTACGAATAAAGAATCAGTATTATCGCAAATAGATGGTTTTGTGCCTGTTGCTCTTCCAATAATATCAATGGCTAATTTATGAAAAGTATAACCTTTCAAGCCGTTAGTAGCCATTCTTTCCGTAAGTTCGGCTGCTGCTTTGTTCGTGTAACTAATGAGTAAGATTCTATGAGGTACAATGCCTTTTATTTCTGTTAGATACTTGACTTTTCCAACAATAGAAGAGGTCTTTCCACTACCTGCGCTACTAACAACCAAGCAATTATCTTCTTCTGAAACGATTGAGCGTCTTTGCTGCTTGTCCAATGGATATTTCAAACAATGGTCGAAAAATTCTTTATGTGTATCAAGTAAAGAATTTATAACCGCATCATTATGTTGCTCGACAATCTTATTGATATTCCCAAAGTCACGAATTAGGTTTGAGATTGCTACAGATGGAGTGATATTGAAGGCTTCAAGTCTCTTGACTAATGAATGCGCCTCTTGAAAATATGGTATATAATGATTTGTGAAATCCTTTTCTTGCGTTGCAGAGATTATCTTACATGAAAAAACATTATTAAGGTCGGTCGGAATATCAATAAATGCTTCGTTGTTTAATGCCGACAATCTCTCTTTTGCTTGCTCATAATTGGATTTATTGCTATAAGAAGATATGTGGTTTAACTTTTCTGAAAGTTCCTTGGACTTGTTTTTTAGGCGTATTCGTATTGTGGCTACTGCAATAACAGAAATAGCAACAAGAGAAACCACAACTATAAGTAAAACCAACTGCATATCAGAGGATGATGACTATTTAAATTTTTCAATCCACCTATAATCATCCCCCTTGGTACTCCATTGGAATTTCCACATGTCACCTGTTCTATCATTTATGAGATAGTATTGATACATGCTTGTCAATGGTTGAATAGAGAATATACATTTTTCGTTATCAGATCCTAATTCGTCTTTGTTTATAGGTATGCAAAATAGATTATCTAAATCTTGTGTGCTATATTGGACTTGCCATAGTCGTCCATTATACGAATCTAATAATATGAAAGTCCACATGTTTTGGGTGGCAAACATCTGAAACCTATTAGTCCAATTTGAAGTTGCTTCGGGATATGCAAGAGAGAAGATGTTGATTGGGGCAGCAAACATATAATCTTCACCTTTTACACTAAATTGAACTTGCCAATTTTTCCCTGTATATGTATCAAGCATTATGAAAGTCCACATGTTTTGTGTTTCATAAAGGCAAAACCTACTTTCCTTATCTCCAGATATTTCTCTTGCACTACAAATAATCCAAGACTGACCATCATCTTGTATTTGCTGCACTTCACCTGTCATCGTATTTAAACGAAGCTGGTTATGATAGTTTCGCGTACTATACATTTTATAAACTTGGGCATACGATGCCAACGTAATAACCATCAATGCAAATGATACAATAAGCTTCTTCATAATTTATTATATTATTGGCTATTAATTGATTTTATTTTTCAGGGAATAAACTTGACAATGCTCGTCTAATGGCTTGGCGAATATCATCTGCTTCTGTTTCTCCTTGCCCCTCTGCCGTACAAGAGCATATCATTTCATTGGTTTTTGCAGAACTAAATTGTATGGTTACTTCTATTGTATAGCCTAAACCTCTGTTACGCCTACCACTCTCGCCATAATTGACGATTAAGGTTTCATTCGCTAATTCGGATTTGAGTTCAGGCAATATAATATACCCCTGTTTTATCAATATTCCTGCTATCACATCACTCGGATTAACACTTTTGGTAGTTGAAGAGCCATAGATACCATATTGACCTCCATATGTACCTCCTGTGCTTGATGTCAATTCCTTTGTCGGAGAAATGTATGCGTATTTATACATTTCAATAGGAGCATTCCTTACTATTACAGGTGTTCGAAGTGGCGCACACCCATTTGCTAATAGAATGGTGCAAAAAACTAATAGCCAATTTTTAATTGCGTTCATACACTACACATTTATCCTCCAGCTTCCACAAAGGATGGGTTAAATCACGAAGCGTGGAACTGTATGCCACACTCTTACTTGAAGGTCGTAGGAAACCTTGGATACAGATGTAACAATAGCAGCCCACGCTATAGCGTGAGAACCACTATGCTATCCTTGTATCCAATTTGAAAATTTCCTACGTTTTCAAGTACAAGATAAGCATAACGCTTCTTCTTTTTTCTTATGTCTTGGAAAGAGTTGCCTCAATCCGCTTACAAAGATATTTAATTTTATTGAGATACAATCAAATACTATCAAAATTACATTCTGAACCCTCTACTTTTTCTTGGCTCTTCCGCAGACTGTCGCAAACCTTGCCTTAATTTCTTCCATTGTTCCTTGAACCATTCACCTATCGGTTGTCGGTTTATGGTCAGCACCAATTTGTTATCATCGACCGGACTTTTCTCCACTTTGAAAACATCATTCTTGATTTCAAATCTTCGTCTATGCTCTTCGGAATAAATTTTACCATTACACCTGATAGATTCTTTTTTGGTCAAAAGACTGTTTACCATGTCTTTGGTAAATCCGATAGCATAACATAGTTTTTCCATTCTCAACATCTCTTTGAGCAATGGGAACCAGTTGAATGCTTTTTCAAGAATGGTGTTCAATCGTGATATTTCCTTGTCTTTGGTTTCAAGCTCTTGATTATGTATTCCTTGCAGGTTACGAATCTGCTTGCCGTGCTGTTCCTGCATTTGTTGCATCTTGGCTTTTAATTCATCAATACCCTTGTCACGTTTGGCTATTTCATGACGTAAATTCTCGTTAGATTGTTCCAAATCTTTCAATTTACCGCTGCCGAAAAGAGAACCGACACCACTTGCTATGGCGGTGGCTGCATCAGTGGCTACACTTTTGAGCTTGTCGGTGCGTATCTCCGATTTTACCTGTTTCAGCTCCTGTTCGGCAAAGCTTATTTGTTGCTCCTTGTGTCGTTTGGTTTCCTCTATACGTTGCAGTTCAGCTTTCTGTTTTTCAATGATAAAGTCGTTTCGCTCTAAATGCTCTTTGCCAGTGACGGCCTTTGACTGCCCACGTTCCATTATTAGAATGTCGGATGCCAAGCTCTGCATTTCGGTCATATCTTCATCATTAAGTTTTCGGCTTTTTCCGGTTTCGTGGTTCATCCAGTCGAAAACGATATGGGCATGATAATTCGGTTTGAACCATCTTTCGCCTATTTGGAAACTCTCCCTATCTTCGGCTTCGGGGTGTCCGCTCAGCCAATGCCCCTCGTCCTTGTGCAGGAAGATTTGAAGCGGTGTGATGCCCCAACGCCTTTGGCACTCCTCGCCGAATTTACGCACGTCAGCCAGTGTGGTGTCTGGTCTGACGAGTAACACTCCCTCACGGATGGGGGAACATCCCGCCACCTTGATAGTCTTTCCATTCTTTCCCTTGCGTTCCCTTTCTTTTTCCTGCATGGCACGTCCGGTCTTTTCCTTGACCATTCGTTTGACGTTGTCATAGTGCGTCCGCAGTTCGGGAGTGCCGAAGTCGGGATTTATCCACTGTTCGTTATCGGTGGAAA
>ENA-OPTB01000074-OPTB01000074.1-human-gut-metagenome-genome-assembly--contig:-NODE-74-length-94528-cov-8.281181_pt1 | contig 94528 bp, 64 predicted proteins | sample MGYA00241810_ERZ501911 | MGnify/ENA primary metagenome ERZ501911 (study PRJEB25962, sample SAMEA2042304) | human gut metagenome | biome: human gut; feature: human-associated habitat; material: faeces... | reverse complement strand
GCTGGGTTCAGAACGTCGTGAGACAGTTCGGTCTCTATCTATCGTGGGCGCAGGAAATTTGCGTGGCTCTGACACTAGTACGAGAGGACCGTGTTGGACAGACCTCTGGTCTACCGGTTGTGCCGCCAGGCGCACCGCCGGGTATCCACGTCTGGATCGGATAAGCGCTGAAAGCATCTAAGTGCGAAGCCGGCCACAAGATTAGATTTCCTTACGAGGGTCGTCACAGACGATGACGTTGATAGGATGCAGGTGTATAGATGGCGACATCACAGCCGAGCATTACTAATTGCCCGAAACTTCCTTCCGGTGTCGGATGATACGCTTGGTTCTTGGGTTCTGACTGTCAAGGATACGCATGACAGACAGACCAGGTCAACAAGCATGACAGACAAAGGGTTTGTAGAACATCAACTTATTCAGGTGACTATGGCACGAAGGTTCCACCTCTTCCCATTCCGAACAGAGAAGTTAAGCTTCGTCACGCCGATGGTACTGCGCAAGTGGGAGAGTAGGTAGTCGCCGTTTTTGAAAGCAGAGCCTCCGCAGCATGAGTGTTGCGGAGGCTTTTTGCGTTAGTATATGCCGGGGATTGGGTTGAGGTCTTGCCACGTCCGGAATAGCACTTCCAATAACCCTTTCCAATGGGGCATTACTGAAAATATAAGCTAAAAACTAAAGATTTATCTGGCTTTAGTAGCAATCTAAGTAGATTTATTTGTATCTTTGTCGCCCGAATATAATATTGTTCTGGTTTAGCAATAACTATGGGAAAGTTTGATGCATACAAGATTGACCTGAAGGGAATGAAGGAAAACACATATTCATGTGAGTTTGTGTTGGACAATCATTTCTTTGAAAGTATTGATGGACCGGAAGTCCAAAAGGGAAAAGTCAACGTCCAGTTGCGCATAAGGAAAACCGGTGGAATTTATGATCTTTCCTTTCAGACCGATGGGGTTGTACAGGTAACCTGTGACCGCTGCTTGGACGATATGGATCAACCGGTCTCTTCATCTGATGTAGTCAAGGTAAAACTGGGAAGCGATTATTCGGAAGATGGTGATATCGTAATTATACCGGAAGATGAAGGGATCATCAATGTGGCATGGTTCATGTATGAATTCATAGCTTTGAGCATTCCGATGAAGCATGTGCATGCGCCGGGGAAATGCAACAAGGCCATGATGGGCAAGCTTAACAAGTATTTGCGTACCTCTGCTGATGAAGAAGATGGCTGGAATGAATCCGAGGCCGAAGTCCCCGAAGACGATGCTTCTGAAGCTCCGCAAGATATTGATCCGCGATGGAATGAATTGAAGAAAATAATAGATAATAATTAAAAGTATTAGAAACAATGGCACATCCTAAGAGAAGACAATCAAAAACTAGAACTGCTAAGAGAAGAACTCACGACAAAGCAGTAGCTCCTACGCTGGCTATTTGCCCGAACTGCGGAGCATGGCACGTTTACCACACTGTATGTGGCGCTTGCGGCTACTACAGAGGTAAGTTGGCAATCGTGAAAGAAACCGCTATCTAACGAGGCGGTATAAAATATAGCCAGAGAGTGCTGCTCTCCGGCTACTTTTATTTTATAACGAGAATTTTTAGTTACATGGAAAAAATAAATGCTGTAATTACAGGAGTCGGCGGTTATGTTCCCGAATATGTGCTGACGAACGATGAGTTGTCGCGCATGGTCGAGACCAATGACGAATGGATTATGACCCGCATCGGTGTGAAGGAAAGACGTATCCTCAGCGAAGAAGGCTTGGGTACTTCTTACTTGTGTCGTAAGGCTGCCAAACAGTTGATGAAACGTACTGGAGCCAATCCCGATGACATTGATGCAGTGATTGTCTGCACGACTACCCCTGATTATCATTTTCCGTCGACTGCTTCAATCCTGTGCGACAAGCTCGGTTTGAAGAACGCTTTTGCATTTGACCTCTCAGCTGCATGCTGCGGGTTCCTTTACGGACTTGAGGTTGCAGCCGGTCTGATAGCTACAGGCCGCCACAAGAAAATCATTCTGGTGGGTGGCGATAAGATGTCGTCAATGGTGAACTATTCCGATCGCGCCACTTGCCCCATCTTCGGTGACGGAGCAGCGGCTGTCATGATGGAAGCCACGACTGAAGACCTCGGTGTGAAAGATGTCATTCTGCGTACTGATGGCAAGGGCTTGCCTTTCCTTCACATGAAGGCTGGAGGTTCCGTATGTCCTCCGTCTTATTTTACGGTAAGCAACAAGATGCACTATCTTTATCAGGAAGGACGTACGGTGTTCAAATATGCCGTTTCGAACATGTCGAATATTACGGCTGAGATTGCCGAGCGTAACGGCCTTGACAAGGATAGCATCAACTGGATTATCCCCCATCAGGCAAACTTGCGTATTATCGACGCAGTAGCAAGCCGTCTGGAGGTCCCCATGGAGAAAGTGATGGTGAATATCCAACGCTATGGAAATACCAGCGGCGGTACACTCCCCCTTTGTCTGTGGGATTATGAGAACCAGTTGCGTAAGGGCGATAACCTGATATTCACAGCCTTCGGAGCCGGATTTACCTACGGAGCTGTTTATATGAAATGGGGTTACGACGGTAACGTGAAGAAGTAACTACGTTTTTCTACTGACAAAGAGCTGTTTCAAAAGGACGCAATATCGAAGGCACGGATTTCACGGATACACACAGCGGGAAGTTTGTTTCGACGACCGGTGAGATCCTTGAGGTCCGTGCTTTTTTGCATGATGACATATCCATCCTTTCCTGAAACAGCTTCTTTTGTCCTATAATGAACGAAACCAACTGAAGACTTTATGCACAAAGCAGGATTTGTAAACATCGTGGGAAACCCCAATGTGGGGAAATCCACCCTGATGAACCTTCTGGTCGGCGAACGTATATCCATCGCCACTTTTAAGGCACAGACGACCCGGCATCGCATCATGGGTATTATCAATACGGATGAGATGCAGATTGTTTTCTCTGACACTCCGGGAGTGCTTAAGCCAAACTATAAGTTGCAGGAGTCCATGCTCAACTTCTCCGAGTCGGCACTGAAAGATGCCGATGTGTTGCTTTATGTAACTGATGTTGTGGAGAAGCCTGATAAGAATCTCGACTTCATCCAGAAGGTGCAGGCGATGGATGTTCCTGTTTTGCTGCTGATCAACAAGATTGACTTGAGCAACCAGGATGCTCTGACAAATCTTGTCGAAGAGTGGCATGGTTTGCTTCCCAAAGCGGAGATTATCCCTATATCCGCTACCGCCCGTTTTAATATTGATGCGGTGATGAAGCGTATCAAGGAGCTGCTTCCCGATTCTCCTCCCTATTTTGACAAAGACCAATGGACCGATCGTCCGGCACGCTTTTTTGTGACTGAAATCATCCGTGAGAAGATTCTCCTGTATTATGACAAGGAGATTCCGTATGCTGTAGAAGTGGCTGTGGAGCAGTTTAAGGAAGATGAGAAGTCTATTCACATCAATGTGGTCATCTATGTGGAACGGGAGTCGCAGAAGGGCATCATCATTGGAAAACAAGGACGGGCTTTGAAGAAGGTAGCCACAGAAGCACGCAAGTCACTGGAGAAATTCTTCGGCAAAAGTATCTATCTGGAGACCTTTGTCAAGGTGGATAAGGACTGGCGCAGCTCAGATAAGGAGTTGAAAAACTTCGGTTACAACCTGGATTGAATAACAACCTGACAGACTGTGAAGTCGTCATAGTAAAGAGAAATTATTTATGGGAAACTTAGTAGCGATTGTCGGACGTCCCAATGTGGGAAAGTCGACACTGTTCAATCGCCTCACCCGTACACGGCAGGCGATTGTGAACGATGAAGCCGGAACGACCCGCGACCGCCAATATGGAAAAAGCGAATGGAACGGACAGGAATTCTCCGTGGTGGATACCGGGGGATGGGTGGTCAATTCCGACGACATCTTTGAAGAAGAAATACGTAAGCAGGTAATCATTGCTATCGACGAGGCGGACGTGGTGCTGTTTCTGGTCGATGTGGTCAATGGGGTGACTGACCTCGACATGGAGGTTGCCTCTATTCTGCGGCGTTCCAAGCTGCCCGTGATCGTGGTGGCCAATAAGACTGACAACAATGATTTGCAATATAGTGCAGCTGAGTTTTACAAGCTCGGGCTGGGGGATCCTCATTGTATCTCTGCTCTTAGCGGAAGTGGTACGGGCGATTTGCTGGATTTGGTAATCAGTAAGTTCAAGAAAGACTCCGGTGAGCTGCTGGATGACGAAATCCCCCGTTTTGCGGTGGTGGGACGTCCTAATGCCGGAAAATCGTCCATTATCAATTCCTTCATTGGAGAAGAACGCAACATTGTGACCGAAATTGCCGGAACAACCCGTGACTCCATCTATACCCGCTATGAGAAGTTCGGTTTCGACTTCTATCTGGTTGATACTGCCGGAATCCGTCGGAAGAACAAGGTGGTGGAAGATTTGGAATACTATTCGGTGATGCGTTCCATCCGTGCCATAGAGAATTCCGATGTGTGTATCCTCATGTTGGATGCTACACGCGGTGTCGAAGGACAAGATCTGAATATATTCTCCCTCATTCAGCGTAACCAGAAAGGGTTGGTTGTGGTGGTCAATAAGTGGGATTTGGTGGAAAACAAGAGCGATAAGGTGATGAAGACGTTTGAGAACGCCATTCGCAGCCGTTTGGCTCCGTTTACCGACTTTCCCATTATTTTCGCGTCGGCTCTCACCAAACAGCGTATCTATAAGGTGCTGGAGGCTGCCGAGCAGGTTTATAAGAACCGTACGACACGCATCTCTACGGCTCGTCTGAATGAGGAAATGCTGCCTCTTATCGAGGCCTATCCGCCCCCTTCCATCAAAGGCAAGTATATTAAGATCAAGTATTGTACGCAGCTGCCCAACACCAAGGTACCTTCCTTTGTGTTTTTTGCAAACCTGCCGCAATATGTGAAGGAGCCTTACCGCCGTTTCTTGGAAAACAAGATGCGGGAACGCTGGTCGTTGAGTGGTACTCCCATCAATATATTTATACGTCAGAAGTAGGCTGGTGAACATTTCCCCTTTCGGACTGTTCCTGGATAAGATAATCCCGTTATGGCTTTTGTGGTTGTAGCGGGATTTTTTATATCCGACCGTCTTCCTCTCCACTTTGGAGCGTAGTGGAAGGAGGAGATGCAGGCAGTATCTGTCTGGTCAGTTTGTCCGGCATGTGCTTTTGTAGCGATTCATTAGTATTTTTCATATTTGTTAGATTGAGGTATACTAACTTCTTTTCTCCCTTTATGCTTGAGATAAGCCTTAGTGGCTTCATCTTCATAAATGAGACGTACTGCAGCTTCTTCAAAATCGTCTAAAATATAGACTGATTTGCCAGCCAATAACATCTTTTGTAGATACTTTAGGTTCATATTGGTATGTAAAGCTAGTTGTTCCTTATCAATATTCTACATCAAACCGCAACCTGAACGCGACGAAAACACGACGACGAAAGGTTGTTCCTTATCAATATTCTACATCAAACCGCAACGAAGCTACAGAGATATACCGAAAAGCGTTTGTTGTTCCTTATCAATATTCTACATCAAACCGCAACCGACATGCGGCTCAGTTCGTCGGCCGAACAGTTGTTCCTTATCAATATTCTACATCAAACCGCAACTGAATAACCCGTGTATTAACTGCCGAACCTGTTGTTCCTTATCAATATTCTACATCAAACCGCAACCTTCGAGGTTCCCCTTGTCAGCACGAAGAGTTGTTCCTTATCAATATTCTACATCAAACCGCAACTAGAAGCCCTGCGACATTCTCCCTGTTGCGTTGTTCCTTATCAATATTCTACATCAAACCGCAACATACTTGATGTCTTTCGTCTGTTCGTAAAGTTGTTCCTTATCAATATTCTACATCAAACCGCAACCTTCGTCAGGTCTATCGTTGCAAGTTTACGTTGTTCCTTATCAATATTCTACATCAAACCGCAACTCGTGGAGGTCAAAGCCTGGCACAACCCGGTTGTTCCTTATCAATATTCTACATCAAACCGCAACCACCACGCCGATGCTATTGTCAATCTCCGTGTTGTTCCTTATCAATATTCTACATCAAACCGCAACGTGAACCTAAAAAAATCGTAAGCTATGAAAGTTGTTCCTTATCAATATTCTACATCAAACCGCAACACAGTATGCTCCTATATCAGATTGAGGTGAGTTGTTCCTTATCAATATTCTACATCAAACCGCAACTACCATCGCAGACTTATGACCGGCGATTATGTTGTTCCTTATCAATATTCTACATCAAACCGCAACTTTCGAAAGGTGTAACTTGGCACTGTAATTGTTGTTCCTTATCAATATTCTACATCAAACCGCAACTCCGCGGAGCTTCAGGTTTAGGCGGTCGAGGTTGTTCCTTATCAATATTCTACATCAAACCGCAACTTGAGCAAGGCTTCGATATCCCAGATATGGTTGTTCCTTATCAATATTCTACATCAAACCGCAACTATGTTGCAATTTCGTTCGGGTTCCCTTCGTTGTTCCTTATCAATATTCTACATCAAACCGCAACCAGTTGTTCGTTAGACATGTCAAGTCTCTGGTTGTTCCTTATCAATATTCTACATCAAACCGCAACTCGTGATAGCATGGTTAGCCTACCATTTTGTTGTTCCTTATCAATATTCTACATCAAACCGCAACGTATGCGCTTTATTTGATTCATAATCAATGATTAAGTTCTATAATGGCGATACAATTGCGAAATGAAGAGCTTTGTTGGAAACAAAAATATTAAAAAAATTCTAGTTGTTGTGGTTCCGGATAAGCCTTTTTCTCAATTTCACCCCAAATGTTGATGATGTTGGAGTATTGCTTGTCTGTGACAGACAAAATGCTTACAGAGCCTTTAGGCGGAACACATGATTTTACCCGTTTGATATGGACTTTGGAACTTTCCAAAGACCCGCAGAAGCGGATGTAGACGCTGTATTGAAAGCGTGTGAAACCATCTTTTTCCAGGCTTTTTCGGAACTTGGCTGCCAATCCTCGTTCTTTCTTGGTTGTGGTTGGCAGGTCAAACATTACAAATAACCACATGATATGATATGCATTAAGTCTTAGTTCGCTCATTTGACCGACGGTAAGTTGAGTGTTTTGTATTCATTGATGTAGCATTTGGCCAAAGAGGCCATCGTGATGGAAAGTCCAACGGAAAGTGGACGGGTAACTTTTTCGTAATAGGTGTCACAATACAGGGATGCTATCAGCTTACCCTTATTTTCTTTGGTAAGTTCAGATTGGTTCTGTCGGAACAAGTCATAGACTATTTCGTCTACGAAGGGTCTGAATGGTTCCATGATATCATCAGCCAATGGAAAAGCATTGCTCCTGTGATGATGAAAAATGCCCAGGGCAGGGAATAAGCCGGAACTAAGAGCTGCCCTGACTGTAGCTGCCCGCAAAATGGCATATCCATAATTCAGGAAGGCATTGATCCCACCGGCATTACGGTCACGGGTGAACTCCTTTCCGAACAAAGTCTTGAAATACAGTCTGGCTGCAATCCCTTCTTTATTGTCGCTGTCTCCGGATTTTACATTCATGTACAGGGGCTTCAAAGACTCTCCGTCAAGTCCCAGCTTATTCAGAAGCAGGCTTTGGTTCTTGATTTTGGAGACTATAATCTGCCTCCACAAATTCTTCTTCAAGACTTCTCCGGCAACGAGCTGTTCACTGATAATCTTCCCTTGGGTGAGGTTGGAATCAAAATTGAGCAACATGGACTGTGGCAATCCCTTCTCGTCACAGAATACAACTGCTATATTGTTGGATGCAAGCTCATTCAGTAGGGGAATCGAGATGGATACCATGGGGTGATTGATTAAAACGAAGCCTATGTCTTCGATGGGAATCGTACGTTTTTCATCAGGCAGTTCCTTAAAGGATACGACAAGTTGTTTATCCTTCAGCCGTAAGATAACGGGATTTTCAAAGACTAGACTTCGTTTTAACATGGCATTTGTGTTTTATAGGTTATTGAATTGTTTATGAGCTCGGATATGCGCAACACGAAACCCGGCTATTTTCGGAGAGGCTCAATCTCTCCTAAGATATTCATGCGGAAATCGGTACCTTCAACTAGGGCTTTAAATTGTGTATGCAACATCATAATGGCGGGGCGATGTTCTTCACCCTCTTTATAGGCTCCATTCTGGGCTTTTAGGTCCTTTGCCTGCCGGGCTTCCTGATGGTATCTCAGTTGGATTGTGCCATACTGATTCCCGGTTACAGTCATGGAAGACAGCCCGGTGACTTTGTAAAGCCGTTTGCAGATGTCAACCTGATTGGTGAAATCAATTTCTTCCGGAGAGTTCTCATAGAGCAGCACCAGAGTTCCCGTGTACAACCTGTATTTCAAGGGGAATTGCGACTTCGCACTTACGGGAGGCAGTATCGAGCTGACGACGCCTTGTTTTCGTGCTGCCTTGAGTTGTCGCACGGCTTCCAGATTATTTACCAGGATGAATTCACGCTTGGTCTTTTCCTTGATGCACCCTTCATAAATTCCCATGACATAGTTCGACTCATTCGTGACATAATAGGGCCGCTTGTACTCTTTCGCTGAAGCGTCGCGATGCCTGCGTATAGCCAGTGGTGAGGCGATTTTGGTGAAGCATCTTACCTTTTTGATGGTGATGCCTTTCTCCTCGTTCATATAGATGGTGCCGGCAAGTGCTTCTTTGGCTCCCTTTTCCTGAATAGCCGCCTGCACTTTCTCCCGTACAGTCTTGTCGACAATGTCTTTCACGTCCTTTTCGCTTAAGGAGCTCAGCGCTTTGCGCACGACGTACCTTATGACGCCATCCTTTTGGATTGCTCCATAATAGGTGTCATTGTGCAGGCTTCCGCGTGCACTGTCGCTCTCTGACAGGACATTTCCGCCCTTTGTCCGGACTCTCTTCCGGGCTTTCTTTGTCAGGTTGTTACGGGTCTCATGTACGACCAGAAGTTCTGCTTCCAGTGCTTGGAGGTCCTGTGTGAAGGTAGTCCAAGGTTTGGGGAATACAGGCTTGTTTCCCTTGTTCAGTCGGAAGTCTTCTTCCTGTCGGTAGTAGGATGCCATCCGTGCATATTCCGCAGGATTGATGCAGGCAATGACGATTGCGTCGATGCAATGGTGGGCATGGTTGTCCCGTGACTTCTGTTCGTAGAGGTTCTGCAGTCCCCACAATCTGCGGAATTCAGCCGTGATGGGGCCCTTGATGACGTAGACCTGTTTCCGGTTGCGCTCTTTGACATGGTGGAAGAGCGATTTCAGAAACAGCCCTGCATATTTGCCAATCAATCCGATACCGGTCCCTTGTCTCAGGCTGAACCCTTCAGGGACTTCAGTCATCGTGAATCGCTGGTATTTCTGGAACCAGTAGTCACGTTCCAGTTCCAGCAGATGCCTTTTGCGGATGATGTTGTCTTTCGATGCTTTGTCCATGCCGGGATGCGTACGGAGTTTATTTATTTTGACGGTCAGCTCTTCGTATTTGTCTTTCCAAGGTTTTATCCGCGTCAGGATGCTTTCATGTTCCGCCAGTTGCGACGGCATCCTATTGCCTTTCACCGTCCGGTTGTATGTCCGCTCACACAGCGTCAGGTTCATCCGTGTGCTGTCGCCTCCCATACTTTGTGGTATGGTGTGCTCGATGTCATACCTGGGGTTGGGACCGATGAAATCCGTCAGTCCGATTTGTTCCCCGGTATACAGGCACAGGTGCTGCTGCTCCTCCCAGAGCTGGTATTTCAGAAGCTCCTCTTGGGTCGGTTCGATGACTTTTTCGAACTCGTCAGCATAAACTTTCCGAATCTTCTCGGCATAATCTTTGCGTTGGGTTTCCTGTTTGCGTTGCCACTGGTTGATGGCCCAACGTCGGTTGGCGTCATTCAATTCACGGGCATATTCAATGTGGACTTCCGTCTCGGAGTCAATAGTCTTTTCTTTAAGCAGTTGATTGACGACCCTTCGCAGGATGTGCAGCGAGCGCATGGCCATCGGGTTGCGTATGGCGTTTGTTGCAGGAGAGCCCAGTTGGTAGATGCCCTGTCCGTCTGCCTTTGCATCCGGGTATGTCTCAATCATTGAGGGGTGGTAGAGTCGGTCTGCTTTTCCCGGAGCCAGTTCGTAGTTGTTGAGCAGGAAGTCCTTGATGCAGAAGTCCAGAGTCTGTTGCAATGCCTTGTCGGATGCAGTGAAGTTATCCAACAGCTCTTGCAGGTTGTCCATGATGAACTGACGTTGCCTGGGCTCGTTCCACCTGTCCATACCTATAATATAAGGTATGTTTGCCAGCATCACTGCATGCGAATAGATGAATCCCTGACGCAGGAAAGGCAGTATCTTGTTGACGGCTTTCAAGCTGAGTGCAGCAAAGGCCGTCGGCAGTGTGATGTCGGCAAATTCTCCGGCACAGGCTTCGTCCAGTCCCAGTTTCTCCATGCCCCATGCGCGGAGTTTCTCTTTGGATGAGAATGAGTACAATACGTTCCAGACTTCGTTGACAATCTCCTCGTCCGATTTCCGCATATCGTTCCGGCTGCGGTAGGCATTGACGAGGTTGCGCTCCCAAGACTCTCCGAAGACGGCTATCAGCTTTGCCGTAACCGGGCATCCGCTTACGCCTTGACTAAGGGCATAGTTGAACTGGTAGGGTTTCTGTGCTCCCTCTTTGTCCCGGATGCAGGCATATTTGCCTTTGCCGGCGATGGCCTTGGCTATATCCTCAAAGTCGAAGTTGGCTTTTGACTTGCGTAAGAACAAAGGCTTGATTTTCTCCTTTTCCGAAGGGCTTAACGGACGCAGGCTGTCATCCGACGGACCTTTTACCTTGACATTGTTGAGAAAAGACAGCATGCGGAATTCCTCATACCGCGGATGGGACAGGGCGCAACGCGGTTTGTCCGGTTCAAAGGTACATTTTCCCACACCTGCGCGCTGTGATTTCAGCGAACGCTGGAAGTAGATGGCTCTTCTCAGCTTGTCGACAAGGTCGTCGCTCAGTTGCTGCCTTTGGCAGATGGCCTCGAACTCTTTCTGATAATGTTGTTTTCGGTCGGTGTACCGGATGCGCAGGGTGACTTGATTGCCGTATTCCTGATAGAGCCAGTAGAAATAATCGCCCAGGTATTGGCTACCTGCCTTTTTCATTTCCTCGTTCAGTTGGGAAATGTCAGACTTTACAGCCCCGGTTTCATCGGTCTTGCTGTTTTGTTCCAGTCGGTTGCTGAGGAACCCCCTCCGTTGTGCCAGGTGATAGAGAGCTCTTCCCAGTCTGTATCGGTTCTCCTGCAGACGGAGGTCCAGCCGTTCATGCAGGCAGACATGCCTGTCATGATAGGGGTTCTGGTCGTTGGCATCGTTGGTCCGTAACCACAGGCGGAAGTCTTCGTTAGTAGGGTAGACCTTACGCGTCATCCACTGGTGTAGTTCCTCGTGGGAGAGATAGGGGCATAACTGATGTTCGACAAGTATCTCCAGCACTTTTATTTTCAGCATCCTCCTTCTGAAATAATGCTTCCGGGTGCTCCGATGCCCGGTGCGCTCTGAAGCTCTTGACTTTTCAATATTTCCCTTTTCGATGTTTACTCCTTCCTGGAATATCACATCTCCTCTCTTGACAAGGGTATAATTGTCACAGTCTGTGCGGTCAACGACAGCCCACCCCAGGCTGTTGGTACCCACATCAATTCCTAGTATGCGTTTACTCATGGTTGTGTAATTAAAAGTTGTCTATAAAACTAGGAATAAACTTGTATATGACAAAATGAGTTGTTACATTTGTGCCATAAGATCTACATCTTATCGCAATAAGGCTATATGCCGAAGGAGTTTTCTCCTACGCCCCTCTTCGGAGGGGCTTTTTTTGTGCTTCGGATACGTCTTCGGAACGTTGTGGGGCAAACGTATGGAGATAAAACCGAAAAGAGGATGTGCCGGATGACACACCCTCTTTTCGATTTATTATGTTGCGTTATGTTATGTGCTATGACGAAAGCCCTTGCCGGCTTATTGCGGACGGCTGTAGTTGGGAGCCTCGCTGGTGATGGTCACATCGTGCGGGTGGCTTTCCATCACACCGGCATTGGTGATGCGGGTAAACTTGGCATTGTGCAGCTGTTCGATGTTGGCAGCACCACAGTAACCCATACCGGAACGCAGACCACCAATCAGCTGGTAGATGACCTCATAGAGACTGCCTCTGTAAGGCACACGTCCGGCAATGCCCTCAGGGACAAGCTTCTTCACGTCGGACTCTCCACTCTGGAAATAGCGGTCTTTCGAACCGTTCTCCATTGCTTCCAGCGAACCCATACCGCGGTAGGACTTGAACTTACGTCCGTTGAAGATGATGGTTTCACCCGGTGACTCTTCCGTTCCGGCTACCAGTGAACCAATCATCACGGAGTATCCTCCGGCAGCCAACGCCTTCACGATATCGCCTGAATAGCGCAAGCCACCGTCGGCAATCAAGGGAACACCTGTGCCTTCCAGCTCTTTGGCTACATCGTATACCGCAGACAGCTGTGGAACACCCACACCGGCTACAACACGGGTCGTACAGATGGAACCCGGACCGATGCCCACTTTGACTGCATCCGCTCCGGCATCAACCAGGGCACGTGCAGCAGCAGCCGTAGCGATGTTGCCCACTACGATGTCGATGTTGGGGAATTCGCGTTTCGCTTCTTTCAGTTTTTCGATGACGAACTTCGAGTGTCCGTGAGCCGTGTCGATGACAATGGCATCCGCTCCGGCATTGACCAGTGCACGCATACGTTCGAGGGTATCGTTGGTCACGCCGACACCGGCAGCCACACGCAGACGGCCCTTGGCATCCTTGCAAGCCATCGGTTTGTCTTTGGCTTTGGTGATATCCTTGTATGTAATCAGGCCCACCAGTTTGTTATCCTTGTCGACAACGGGGAGTTTCTCTATTTTGTTCTCTTGCAGAATCTGTGTGGCAGCCTCCATGTCAGTCTGTTGAGTCGTGGTCACGAGATGCTCTTTGGTCATCACTTCCTCGATGCTCTTGTTCATGTTCTTTTCAAAGCGGAGGTCACGGTTGGTCACGATTCCCACCAGGTGACGTTCGTCGTCCACCACGGGAATACCGCCGATGTGATATTCAGCCATCAGGTTCAATGCGTCGCGTACGGTCGAACCGCGCTTGATGGTCACAGGGTCGTAAATCATACCGTTTTCAGCACGTTTCACGATGGCTACCTGACGGGCCTGTTCCTCGATGGACATGTTCTTGTGGATGACACCGATGCCACCTTCGCGTGCAATGGCAATCGCCATCTTGGCTTCGGTCACAGTGTCCATGGCAGCTGTCACAAAGGGGATGTTCAGAGTAATGTTACGTGAGAATTTCGTCGTGAGTTCGACGGTGCGGGGTAATACTTCAGAATAGGCCGGAATCAAAAGAACGTCATCATACGTCAGTCCGTCCATCACAATTTTATCTGCAACAAATGACATAGGGCTTTTAAGCTTTAGAATTTATTGCGTGCAAATATACACGTTTTATCCGTTACGGCGGAAATACCGTCGTGCGTTTTTTATATTTTTTTACTCTTTCCCACGGCATCCCGATTGCACGGATAAAGAGACCCCCGCCATGATTTACAACATCATAGCGGGGGTCCCCGACGGCTCTTTCCGAGCCGGATATGTCTATGGAATCAATTGGCCATTTCCGAAATGAACTTGATGCGCACCAGGCGTATTTCGTCTTCGGTGTATTCGTCGCCCAGCTCCTTCATCGCCACTTCCAGGCTGTCGGTGGTCGACTCCTTGAAGTAGTCGTAGATGTCGTCCACGTGGTCTTCGTCCATCACATCCTCCAGGAAATAGTCGATGTTGAGTTTCGTGCCGGAGTAGACGATGGCTTCCACCTCGTCGAGCAGTTCGCCGAACTCGATCCCCTTTGCCAGGGCGATGTCGTCAAGCGCCACTTTGCGGTCGATGCTTTGGATAATGGACACCTTCAGCTTCGATTTGTTGGCAACCGTGCGGACTCTCAGGTCTTCGGGGCGTTCGATTTCGTTCTCCTCGCAATGGCGTTTGATGAGTGCACAGAACTCGGAACCGTAGCGTTTGGCTTTTCCGGCTCCCACACCCGGGATGTTCTGCAACTCCTCCAGTGTGACGGGATAGATGGTTGCCATCGCTTCGAGCGACGGGTCCTGGAAGATGACGTAGGGCGGCACTTCCAGTTTCTTCGAGAGTTTCTTGCGCAGGTCCTTCAGCATGGAGTAGAGTGCCGGGTCGACAGCACACGAGGCACCTCCGCGAACGGGAGTTTCCTCCTCTTCCTCTTCAAAGTCATTGTCTTCAACTATCTTGAATGATTTCGGGTGTTTCAGGAATTTCTTTCCTTCCGCCGTCACCTTCAGCAGTCCGTAGTTCTCTACGTCCTTGCTGAGGTATCCGGCAATGAGTGCCTGGCGGATTACGGCATTCCAGAGCTTGTCTTCTTCGCCCGTGCCGGAGCCAAACACTTCCAGTTCTTCGTGTTTGTGGTCTAATACCTCTGTCGTTTCTTTTCCGAGAATGACGTCAATCACATATTCTGCCTTGAACTTTTCCTTGACGGCAAGAACTGTTTCAATGACGGTACACAATAAATCTTGAGCTTCCACTTGTTTCTTAGGGTTTAAACAATTGTCACAATTTCCACAATTATCTTCCTTGTATGTTTCGCCGAAGTAGTGCAGCAGCAGCTTCCGACGGCACACGGAAGATTCGGCATAGGCAGCTGTTTCTTGCAGAAGCTGTCGGCCAATGTCCTGTTCTGCCACAGGTTTCCCTTCCATAAACTTCTCCAGTTTCTGGAGATCCTTGTTTGAATAAAAAGCGATGCATCGGCCTTCTCCACCGTCGCGTCCGGCGCGTCCGGTCTCCTGATAATACCCTTCAAGACTCTTCGGCATGTCATAGTGGATGACATAACGCACGTCGGGCTTGTCGATGCCCATGCCGAAAGCAATGGTCGCCACGATGACGTCGACCTTTTCCATGAGGAACTGGTCCTGGGTGGCTGAACGGGTGGCAGAGTCCATGCCTGCATGATAGGCGCGTGCGTTGATGTTGTTGGCACGCAGGATTTCGGCGAGCTCTTCCACCTTCTTCCGGCTCAGGCAATAGATGATGCCCGACTTGCCACTGTTGTTTTTGATATATCGGATGATGTCCTTGTCTATGTTTTTGGTCTTCGGGCGTACTTCGTAGTACAGGTTCGGACGGTTGAACGACGACTTGAACTCCTTGGCATCGACGATGCCTAGGCTCTTCTTGATGTCGCTTCTTACCTTGTCGGTTGCAGTTGCCGTGAGGGCAATGACGGGTGCGTTGCCGATTTCGTTGATAATGGGGCGGATGCGCCGGTATTCGGGGCGGAAGTCATGTCCCCACTCCGAGATACAGTGTGCTTCGTCGACGGCATAGAACGAGATTTTGACACCCTTGAGGAACTCCACGTTCTCCTCCTTCGTCAACGATTCAGGGGCGACATACAGCAACTTGGTCTTGCCGGAGAGGATGTCGCTCTTCACCTGGTCGATGGCAGCTTTGGTCAACGACGAATTGATGAAGTGCGCCACTCCGTCTTCTTCGCATACGTTCCGTATGGCATCCACCTGGTTTTTCATCAGGGCTATCAGAGGAGAGATTACAATAGCCGTCCCCTCCATCAACAAAGACGGAAGCTGATAGCACAAAGACTTACCGCCTCCGGTGGGCATGAGCACGAACGTGTCATTACCCGCCATGAGGTTGCGGATAATAGCTTCCTGCTCTCCTTTAAACGTATCGAAACCAAAGAACTTTTTTAGTTGCGCTGTTAAATCTGTTTTCTCCGCCATATCGCTTGTTCTCGTTAATTGAATAAATCGAAATGAATGACTAACAAAATTATAAACAACTTACTATAAAGTACAAATTATTTCGATACTATTTTCGGGTTCCGACGCAATAAATCCCCTCTTTTTCGGCTCCCGACCTCGTTCAGGCATTCTGCAGGCGCGACAGGTTGGCCTTGCCCAACTGCTGCTTGGCGTAGTCCAGTGTCACCTTGAACTCCGTGACATGCTTGGAGGGCACCTCATACATGGTGTCGATCATGATGGTTTCCACGATGGAACGCAGTCCGCGGGCGCCGAGTTTGTACTCGATGGCCTTGTCGACAATGAACTCAAACACTTCCGGCTCGAAGGACAGCTCCACACCGTCCATGGCGAAGAGTTTGATGTATTGCTTGATGACCGAATTTTTCGGTTCCGTCAGGATGCTTCGCAGGGCGGTACGGTCCAGCGGATTCAGGTAGGTCAGAATCGGCAGACGTCCGATGATTTCGGGGATGAGTCCGAAGGCCTTCAGGTCCTGCGGGGCAATGTATTGGATCATGTTCTCCTTGTCGATGTGCATCGTGTTCTGGACTGCCCCATAACCGACCACGTGGGTGTTCAGACGTTGGGCAATCTTCTTCTCGATGCCGTCGAACGCGCCGCCGCAGATGAACAGGATGTTCTTCGTGTTCACCGGAATCATCTTCTGGTCAGGGTGCTTGCGTCCGCCCTGAGGCGGAACATTGACGACCGAACCTTCCAACAGCTTGAGCAGGCCTTGCTGCACACCTTCCCCGCTGACATCGCGGGTGATGGAGGGGTTGTCGCCCTTGCGTGCAATCTTGTCGATTTCGTCGATGAACACGATACCTCTTTCAGCTTCTGCCACATTGTAGTCGGCAACCTGAAGCAGACGGGTGAGGATGCTTTCGATGTCCTCGCCCACGTATCCGGCTTCGGTCAGCACGGTGGCGTCGACGATGGTGAAGGGGACATGGAGCAGTTTGGCTATGGTGCGGGCGAGCAGTGTCTTGCCCGTACCGGTGCTGCCCACCATGATGATGTTCGACTTCTCGATTTCCACATCGTCGCCTTCGTCTTTCTGAAGCAGACGTTTATAATGGTTGTAGACCGACACCGACAGGTAGCGCTTGGCATCGTCCTGCCCGATGACATACTGGTCGAGGAATTCCTTGATTTCTTTGGGCTTGGGCAGGTCGTTCAGGTTCAGACGGGAGAGCCGTCCTTTCATCACCTCGCCCATTGCCTCCTGGGTGATTTCGTGGGCCTGCTCTGCACAGTCGTTGCAGATGCAGCCCTCCAGTCCGGTGATGAGAAAGCCGACTTCGCTCTCCGGACGTCCGCAGAAGCTACAATGTCTCTTTGATTTATTCTTTGAATCCAATGTCTTGTTAGGTTTTTAGTTTTTGAGTCCTTGAGTTACGGGGTCACTTCTTGCGTGCCAGGACCTCGTCGATCATGCCGTAGTCTTTGGCTTCCTGGGCTGTCATCCAGTAGTCGCGGTCAGAGTCTGCCCACACTTTGTCAAACTCTGTGTGAGAGTGGTCGGCGATGATGCTGTAGAGTTCCTTTTTCAACTTCTGGATTTCGCGGGCCGTGATCTCGATGTCCGACGCTTGTCCCTGCGCACCGCCCATCGGCTGGTGTATCATCACGCGCGAGTGGGTCAGCGCGGAACGTTTGCCCTCTTTTCCGGCTACCAGCAGAACGGCTGCCATGGAGGCTGCCATGCCGGTACAGATGGTGGCTACGTCGCTGGAGATGAACTGCATGGTGTCATAGATGCCCAGACCGGCGTAGACCGAACCGCCGGGAGAGTTGATGTAGATGGAGATGTCCTTGCCCGGGTCGACGGAGTCGAGATAGAGCAACTGTGCCTGCAAGGTGTTGGCGGTATAGTCGTCGATGGGAGTGCCCAGGAAGATGATGCGGTCCATCATCAGGCGGGAGAACACGTCGAGCTGGGTCACGTTGAGCTGACGTTCCTCGAGGATGTACGGATTGAGATAACCCTGCGACTTGATGACGTCGTCGAGTACCATACTGTTCATTCCCAAATGTTTGGTGGCGTACTTTCTAAAATCGTCTGTCATATTCATTGCTTAATTAGTTAGGGTCAGGCCCTTAAGGAGTGCCGGGCATGCAGCGCGGCAACCGCTCGGTAAGGGTCAAAAAAGAGAGGCTTCTGGCTCTCCGATATTGCGCACAAATGTACAATATAACTCGTACCAAAAGCCTCCCTTTTAGGAAGATTTAGCAAAACAAGCTGCTTATTCGAACATCTTGTTGAAGTCTTCTACAGAGACAGTCTTGTTGTTCAGTTTCACTTTATCTTTCAGAGCCTTAGCCAGCTTCGACTCTACGCTGCGGTTAACCAGCTGCTCGACGCTGTCCTTTCTCTTGAGCATTTCCTTGGCGTAGTTGTCCAGCATGTCATCGGGCACGTTCAGCATGCCGTACTGTGCGAACTGGATGCGGGTAACCTCCTTCGCCATGTCCATGATGTCGTTGTTGTCGACCTTGATTTCGTTGGCAGCAACCAGTTTCTCCTTGATGAGGTGCCAGGTCAGCTCCTCGATGCTGCGGTCGTAGTTCTCGGCTACGAAAGCTTCGCCCTTCTCCTGGTTGTTGAGCAGCATGATGCGCTTCAGGATGGCATCCGGGAATTCCAGCTTGCCGATTTTCTTCATCAGGTATTCGCGGGTGTCGATGAGGAACTTGTAGTTGCTGTCGTTGACAAACTGCTCTTCCAGTTCGCTCTTGATTTTACCGCGGAACTCCTCTTCGCTCTTCACGACACCTTCGCCGAAGATGTTGTCGAACAACTCCTGGTTGAGTTCGCCCGGAACGAAGTGGGTGATTTCTTCTACCTGGAAGCTGAAGTTGCCCTTCACGTTGGCAACGGCATCCTTCTCAATCTTCAGCAAGGAAGCGATTTCAGCCTCGTTGCCGTCAAAGGCAACCGACGGGTTGAACACCAGTACCTCGTTGGTCTTGGCGTTGGCAAAGATAGCCTTCTGCTCGTCATTCTTCATATAGGTAGGCATCATCACGGCGTTCTCAACCTGGATGCCGCCTTCCTTCACGTTGTTGTTCTCGTCGAGCTCGGCAATCAGACCTTTCAGCATGTCGCCTTCGGTGTACTCCTGTACGCTCTCGTAGTTTCCGCCACGCTGTGCGTACATTTTCACCTGACGCTCAACCAGCTCGTCGTTTACGTCGATGGTATAGTAGTCGATTTCATCGTTGGTGTCAAGCACGACGTTGAACTCCGGAGCCAAGGCAATGTCGAATACAAATTCGAAAGCCTCGTCCTTTGCAAAGTCGATGGCGGGTTGCTTCTCTTCATTGGGAAGGGGCTCGCCCAACATGTTCACCTTGTTATCTTTCAGATATTCATAAACCTTTTCCTGAAGCACTTTGTTCACTTCCTCAGCCTTGATGGCAGTTCCATACTGCTTCTTGATCAAGCCCATCGGAACCATACCCGGACGGAAACCCGGCATGTTTGCCTTTTTGCGGAAGTCTTTCAGGGCCTTCTCAACTCGTGCCTCGTAGTCTTCTTTTTCCAATTTTACCGTAAGCAGTGCGCTTACCTTGTCAATGTTCTCTAATGAAACGTTCATTCTGACAATTTATTTTTAATGATTACTATTTTTATTGCGACTTTACCTCATTATTAATCATAAGAGTGCGCAAAATTAGCGTTATTCTTTTAAATCCCCAAAAAGAGAATGGATTAAATTGCAGTTCCGCTTTTTTCAGGACAGCGGAAGACGGATGCCTGAAAACAAAGCGGCAGGCACAGAACCCCCTTCCGCCGGGGAATCTGTCCTGCCGCTGTTATGGCATGAAGGGTGGGGCGGTTCTCCTGTCGGATGCCGACCCGTCTTCTGTTGTTTGTCACTCCATGGAGCCGGTTATGGGAACCGGCGTAAGTCGGGTTTATTCACGTCTGCGCGGTTCGCGGGGAGCACGCGGAGTCGCCTCGCGGATGACCACCTGACGGCCTGCATACTCAGCACCGTTCAGCTGGGCAATCACTTTGGAAGCCTCTTCATCGTTGGGCATCTCAACGAAAGCAAAACCTTTGGAACGTCCGGTTTCGCGGTCGGTCACGATTTTCACGGAATCCACTGTACCAAACTCCGACAAAGCCTGTTTCAACTCATTCTCCTTAACCCGATAGTTCAGGTTACCTACATAAATGTTCATAATGAAAATAAAATGGTAAATAAAATAAATAGTAAAACTCTCAGAGCTCATCCGTTCACTGACCGGCAATGACCGGACGGACTCTCAATGGTATGCAATAAAATTAAAGGATTAGAATGACAGAGAGTTTACCTATGCGTCAGAATGACGGGCGAAGAGTAAAAACCATGTAATAAAAATCTCGTAACTTTGATGTTACACCATTACGCAGCAAAGGAACGCATATTATTTGAATTGGCAATAAATGCAACCACTTTTTTCGCCTTTCCTCCAATAATTAACATATTGGGTGCCTGTGAGTCGGGGTGCAGTGCGTCCACCTTCCGCCTGGCATCCGTACGGACACCGGCTGGCTCTCCCTCCGGATGCCGAAGTGTCAAAATGTCAAATGAAGCGCCCGACAGTGCCTTTCCTCGCACCAAAATACAGTTCCGTGGATTCCGAGGCCTTTCTCGGGCGATTCGCAAAATACACATTGACGGAAAATGGCTTATTCCGGTTGCATGGGGACGGAGAAAATGGGGCAACTGTATCCTTTGACTGTTCATAATGCCGTTTTACCCCTCCTTTTATTATCTTCCGATTTGTTGACGCCGGCCTTCTTCCAGAGAACGAAACTCACTTCTTTTTACTTCCATTTTCCAAAGATTTGACTTCCGCGGGCGAAACAATAGTGTTTGGCGTATGAAACTAATGTGTTTGACGCGTCAAACAATATTGTTTGGCTCACGAAACAATATTGTTCCGGGCACGTTTTGTTCATATTCCGGAATCGAAGTGTATAGTTTTCTAAAATCGAAGGCTTTTTCGGATGGTTTTGTTTGCATTCGTTAGCGTTAGCTTGCTGGTTTGCCCGACTTTTGCAAAGTGTGAGTTAGCTGAAGGGAATGTTTAAGCCGTTTTTGTCAAGCGGACGGGTGATTTTGGTTTCTTTCTGATTCTTGCTGTCCGGGACATTCCCTTCGGTAGGGCAGGGCAGTCTTCAGGCGGAAGTTGCCTGCCTTCTGCTGAGGCTGTCGGCGTCGGTACAAAAAAGGCAGAGGCGCAGAGCTTGGGATTCTCTGCGCCTCCGTATGCAAAATGGGACTGATGGAGCTTCCTTTCTGTGAGAAACTTCCTCCCGTGTCGTGATGTGGTTCAGTTGTCTTCCCGGAGCTGGAAATCCTTGCGGCGGAGCACGAAGCTCTGGCTGAGGTATTTCTCGCGCACCACCTGGTTAGCTGCCAGTTCCTCGGGCGTCCCCTGGAAGAGGATTTTTCCTTCAAACAAGAGGTAGGCACGGTCGGTGATGCAGAGTGTCTCCTGTACGTTGTGGTCGGTGATGAGGATACCGATGTTCTTGTCCTTCAGACGCCAGACGATGTGCTGGATGTCTTCCACGGCGATGGGGTCGACACCGGCAAACGGTTCGTCGAGCATGATGAACTTGGGGTCGATGGCGAGGCAGCGGGCAATCTCCGTCCGTCGGCGTTCACCACCCGAGAGCTGGTCTCCCAGATTCTTGCGCACCTTTTGCAGGCGGAACTCCGTCAGCAGGCTTTCGAGCTTCTCGCGCTGGTATTCGCGGGGTTTGTTGGTCATCTCCAGCACGGACGCGATGTTGTCCTCGACGCTCATCTTGCGGAAGACCGACGCCTCCTGTGCCAGGTAGCCGATACCGTTCTGCGCCCGCTTGTAGACAGGGTATTTGGTGATGTCGAGGTCGTTGAGGAAGATGTGGCCTTCGTTGGGCACGATCAGACCGGTGGTCATGTAGAACGAGGTGGTTTTCCCGGCACCGTTCGGTCCGAGCAGACCGACAATCTCTCCTTGTTTCACGTTGATGGAAACATGGTTGACCACCGTACGTTTGCCATACTTCTTCACCAGTCCTTCCGTGCGGAGGACCATCCGTCCGTCTTCCGGAATGTGCATTTCAAGAGTCTCTGAATCGTGCGCCATAGTTCAATGAATTTGGCGCAAAAATACAACTTTTGGTTTTAAAAAAGGTTATCAAGAAGGGGAAACTAAGGCGCTATCGGAGGTTTTCTATTATTTTTGCAGAAAATAGCACAAGAGTAATGTTTAAAGCACTTCAACAACTGGGCAGCTACATGATTCTGATGGGGCGCACCTTCGGCCGTCCGGAGCGTTGGCGTATGTTTTTCAAGCAGTATGCCAAGGAACTGGAACAGCTGGGTGTCAACTCGATAGGCATTGTCCTGCTCATTTCGTTCTTCATCGGAGCAGTCATCTGCATCCAGATCAAACTGAATATCCAGAGCGCGTGGATGCCCCGGTTCACCACCGGCTTTGTCACCCGTGAAATCATGTTGCTCGAATTCTCGTCGTCCATCATGTGTCTCATCCTGGCAGGAAAAGTCGGTTCGAACATCGCCTCCGAGCTGGGCACGATGCGCGTCACCCAACAGATAGACGCCCTTGAAATCATGGGGGTCAATTCCGCCAACTTCCTCATCATGCCCAAGATTGCCGCCCTGGTGAGCTTCATTCCCGTGCTGGTGAGCATCAGCATCTTTGCGGGTATCCTGGGAGCGTATGCCACGGCATGGTTCGGTGGCATCATCAACGCGGAAGACCTGACCTACGGTTTGCAATATTCATTCACGGAGTGGTTCGTGTGGTGCGGCATCATCAAGTCGTTTTTCTTCGCTTTCATCATAGCCAGCGTTTCGTCCTTTTTCGGCTATACGGTCGAGGGCGGTTCGATAGCCGTCGGCAAGGCGAGCACCGACGCGGTGGTGTGCAGCAGCATCCTGATTCTCTTCTCCGATTTGTTCCTAACCCAACTGTTGACGAAATGATTGAACTCAAATCTGTATGCAAGTCCTTTGAAGGGCGCACGGTGCTGGAGGACATCAGTACGGTGTTTGAAAACGGGAAGACCAACCTCATCATCGGGCAGAGTGGTTCGGGAAAGACGGTCCTGATGAAGTCCATCGTCGGGCTGCTGACCCCGGAGCAGGGCGAGATTCTGTATGACGGACGGAACTTCCTGAACATGAATAAAAAGGAAAAGATTGCCTTGCGCCGTGAGATGGGCATGATTTTCCAGAGTGCCGCCCTCTTCGACTCGATGACGGTGCTGGAGAACGTGATGTTCCCGCTCGACATGTTTTCCACAGACACCTACCGGGACCGTCTGAAGCGTGCCCGTTTCTGTCTGGACCGTGTCAACCTGGGTGAGGCGCAACAGAAATACCCGGGAGAGATCAGTGGCGGTATGCAGAAGCGCGTAGCCATCGCACGTGCCATCGCCTTGCAGCCTCAGTACCTCTTCTGCGACGAACCGAACTCCGGTCTTGACCCGAAGACTTCGCTGGTCATCGACGAGCTGATTCACAGCATCACGACCGAATATAACATGACCACCATCATCAACACGCACGACATGAATTCCGTGTTGGGCATCGGCGACAGCATCCTTTTCATCTACGAAGGCCGCCAGGAGTGGCAGGGCACGAAGGAGGAAATCTTCACTTCGAGCAACCGTCGCCTGAATGACTTCATCTTTGCTTCCGACTTACTGAAGAAGGTGAAGGATATGGAGATGACGACCCGCGAAGGGTAGGATAGCCACCATACAAACACGACTGACGCGATTGGCGGACGGATTCTCCGAATCCACGCCAATCGCGTCAGTCTTATCTGTTATTCAGTCTGGAAGTCGGGCGGGTCAGCCTTCCTGCTTGGCTTGTTCCTCATCATGCTTGCGGATGAAGTCATTGAGGATGGCCAGTCCCTTTTCCGTGGCGATGCCGCGCAAGTGGGTGAAGAGGATGGCGCGGTAGACACGGTCCATCGGATACTGCTTGTAGATTTCCGACTCCATACTGTGGTCGAACGTCAGGTTGAGCAGACGGATGAAAAGCTCCATGTCCACATCGGGGAGGAAGATGCCCTGCTCGATGCCCCGGGTGAAATAGCTCACCACATCCTTGAAGTTCTGGTCACGTTTGCTGCGCATGTATGCCAACACGCCGGGATACTTCTTCATGTCCTCGAAGAAGGTCGGGTTGATGTGCGGCAGTTCCTTCATTGTGTATTCGTAGTAGCGCAGCACCACCTCCAGCACATTGGCGTTCGAGAGGTCGAGCGCCTGGAGGTAGCTTTCTTCCTGCTGATGTTTATACTTGATGCATTCCAGCAGCAGCGTTTCCTTGTCGTTGAAAATCTCGTAAAGCGTACGTTTCGAGATGGTCAGTTCCTTGGCGATGTCGTCCATGCGCACCTGTTTGATACCTTGTTTATAGAACATCGCTTTCGTGGCAAGGAGAATCTTGTCGTGCAACTCTGGCCGTGGAGCACGGTTTCTGATATACTTTGTGTACTTGTTAACCATAGCGTATCTGTTTTTTTATGATTATACACTCTCGTTTCTCTTACGGCTGGCGTGTGGGCAGCTCGTGGGTTAGTTTTCCTTTAATGACTCCTCAGTGGAAGACCGTCTGACACCCGCCCGTAAAATCGTTGACAAGTATAAACGAAAACCCTAAAACTATAAATAGTTTCTCCGAAATATTTCTTCTTTTTATAATTTATTAATAGAAAGGCGGTGAGATTCTTCCTGAAACACTTACCTTTGCCGCGAACAAGCGGGAAGGATGCCTTTCCGTACACCAAAAAACGCGTTGACTTATGATACATTTTTTGAACAAACGGCGGGCAGGTTCCTTCCTCCGCCTTTTCAGTTGCCTGGTTGCCCTGCTGGCGGTCTCCTGCATCACGGACGATGACCTGCCGACGGGCGAAGTTTACGTTCAGGTGGGCGACACGCTGCCCGACTTCCGCGTGACACTCTCCGACGGGACGGAGTTCGACACCTCGACGCTCGGCGGTTCCGTCTCCCTCATCATGTTCTTTGACACGAGCTGTCCCGACTGCCGCGTGATGTTGCCGCGCGTACAGCAGGTCTACGACAGCTTCCGCGACCAGGAGGGCATACGCATGGCGTTCATCAGCCGTGCCGAAGATGAGGCTTCCGTGGCTTCCTATTGGGCGGAAGAGGGACTGACGCTGCCTTACTATGCCGACCCCTCGCGCACCATCTACAGCCTGTTTGCCGACGCGACCATCCCACGCATCTATATCTCCGACGCACAGCGGGTGGTACGTTTCGCACACACCGACTATCCGCTGCCCACTGCCAAGGAGCTGGCAGAGGAAATCGGGACGTTGCGCGCGTCCGTCACAGGAGCGGAATGATGCCGGGGGCGTCCGCTGGACAGGACCTTCCCTCCGGATGACTCCAATGACCCGGGAAATGGATAGGGGCGAGCCGAGTGCTCGCCCTTATTTGTCAGGTTCTTTATGTTAATTATTGTTCTTGCCTGTAAATAAAAACGAAACGGATAACTGCCGTAAATCGCATCCATCGGGAGGGGAGGGATGACTTTCCGTCGGAAATCAGTATGGTAAAAATTATGGAGTTTTAGGGTGCTCTGTTTAAGTTGTCGGACCATGTGTCGTGCTGACGGGAAGGATACCTTTCGGCGGAAGGGGAGGAGGCGGTGCTTCCGTCCGTCGGTATGAAAGACGGACGCGACGGCAGGACGATGAACGGAAGGCACTGCCGCCTGAAGTAAATCCACAGATGCCCTTTATTCCCTGACTTAACCACTTTCTTTGTTTTTTTTATTGTAAATATTTACGAAACGGATGCCGTCGGAGTGCCGTTGGCAGAGGTATGTTAAACGCGATTGTTAACGGACGGGCGAGGATTTAAGGAATCCCCACCCTAATTTCACCCTAATGCCAAATTGTGGCAGTAAAACGTTTGAACATTGTTTTGGAAAATTCTTTATATTTGCAAGTGTGATTAAGCAAGAAAGTTGCTACGAATTTTAAGAGATAACAGTCATTACAGAGAAACACATCTCCTTAAATTCCTGCCTGCGTTCGTCGCACACTGAACGAGGAAACATGCAACCGTGATAAACTATTAAATAAAGAATAATATGAAACGCAGACTCCTGTATCTGTTGGTGGCGGGGCTCTTCTTCCTGTTCGCAGCTCCGCTTCACGCCCAAAAGTGGGTTGTCAAGAGCAATTTGCTTTACGATGCAACTACCACGCTCAACTTGGGTGTGGAAGTCGGCTTGGCGCCGAAATGGACACTCGATGTGTCCGGCAACTACAATCCCTGGACTTTTTCTGACGACAAGAAGCTGAAGCACTGGATGGTGCAGCCCGAAGGACGCTACTGGCTCTGTGAGCGCTTCAACGGACACTTCTTTGCACTCCATGCGTTGGGCGGAGAGTTCAACCTCTCGAACCTGGACCTGCCTTTCGGCACGTTCAGTGCGCTGGAGAACTCGCGTGCACAGGGATGGTTTGCCGGAGGCGGTGTGGGATACGGTTACCACTGGATTCTCGGCAACCGCTGGAGCCTGGAGGCCGAACTGGGATTAGGGTTCATCCATGCCAACTACAAGCGTTATGAGTGCGGCCACTGTGGAGAAATGCTGGGGCGCGGACACAAGAACTACCTGGGGCTGACGAAGGCGGCTCTGTCAATCATCTACATCATCAAGTAACGAGGAGGGCAACTATGAAAAGACATATTCTCCTGGCAACCATGCTCCTGGCGGGCATGAGCGCCTTTGCCCAGACGGGCTATATGAAGGACATCGAGGTGAGCGGTCGCGAGGTGCGGCGTGTGGGCGACGAGGTGCGTGTGACGATGCGCTTCGACCTGAGCGACGTGAAGATGAAGCGTCAGCACACCACACAGCTGGTGCCTGTACTGGTGTCAAAAGACGGACGCAACGAACTGGAACTCCCGTCGGTGGTGCTCAACGGACGCATCCGCAACCGCGCCATCCGGCGTCAGGAGGCACTGACGGGAAAGCCTGTGTATGAGCATGTACAGACTACCGTCCGTCGGAAGAACGGCGAGGCGCAGACCGTCAGTTATGAGGCCACGGCACCCTTTGCACGCTGGATGTATGACAGCCGGCTGGAGGTGCGCGAGGCGGTGACGGGTTGTGCAGACTGTGGCGAGGGCGGTGAGACATCGACGCTCGACCCGCTGGTATTGGCACGTTTCGTACCCGACTATCGGCTGACCTTGCAAGAGCCGGTACCCGAACCGGTGAAACGGCGTGACGAGGTGCGCAGTGCCCGTCTGCAATACCGTCAGGACAGCTACACGACTGACCCGAAGTTCAAGGACAATGCCCGTGAACTCGCCGACGTGCAAGCTTCCATCGATGCCGTGAAGGACAATAAGGACCTCACCATAACGGGTATCTACGTCACGGGTTACGCATCGCCCGAAGGTACGGTGGCCTACAACCTGAAGCTCTCCGAACGACGGGCAAAGACCTTTACAGATTATGTGAAGAAACAGAACACCGGTATCCCTGCCTCGCTGTGGCACGTAGACTGGAAGGGAGAAGACTGGGAAGGGCTGCGCGAAGAAGTGCAGAAGCACCCCCGTCTGTTGAAAATAGATGAAGTACTTGCCATCATCGACGGTTGCGACGGTGACCGGGATGCCTGCGAGGAACAGCTGAAGGCATTGGTTCCGCCACAGATTTACGAGCGGTTGCTCAACGAGATGTATGGTCCGTTGCGTCGCAACGAATACCGCATCGAGTACAACGTGCGCAACTTCAACCTGGAGGAAGCACGGCAACTCCTCCGGAAAAGTCCGAAGCTCTTGAGCCTAAATGAGATGTATCAGGTTGCCGGCAGCTACGGCAAGGGGACGGCGGAATACAATGAGGCGATGGACATTGCCGCCCGCACCTATCCCGAGAATCCCGTGGCACTGGGCAATGCGGCAGTGACGAAGTTGGAGCGGAACGAGGTACGTGCCGCCATTGCCCTGCTGGAAGGCAAGCAACTCGATGCTTCCGCAAAAAACACCCTGGGCGTGGCATACGCCAAGGCCGGTGAGTATGCCAAGGCAAAAGCCCTGCTTGAAGCGTCGGCAAATGAGGGCAACACCGACGCACGCACCAATCTGGAACAACTGCTGAAGGTGATGGAACAACTGTAAGTCACGAAGTGTAAGAACCTACATATTAACGGATTGTTTAATTTAAAATTAAAGAGTATGAAACTAAGAAGTTTTATTATGTTCTCGGCAGCAGCACTGGCATTTGCTGCTTGCAGTAATGAAGAAGAAGCACAAACCATCCAAGGTGAAGCTACCGTAACTGTCAATGTACAGGATGCCATTACTCGTGCGTTGGAAAGACCGACGACGGGGAGCAACAAAGGAACATTCCCGGTAGTAGTGAATGACTTTGTTTTGACGCTTGAAGCAGGCTCTGGACAACAAAAGATTGAAGCAAAGTCGGAAACTGGCAATACTTATACATTTGAAAATGTACGGAATCCGAAAAGCTTGACCGTAGAAATCAATGGAGGCAAGGCTGATGGTCTGGCATTGGCGGATGTAGTAGAAACCGGTTTGGCAGAGCCGTTGTATGCTACAACTACTACTTTTACTCAAACCGATGAAACTCACTATACGGCGTCTCTGACTCCCGAACATCGTTTGGCGCGTTTGCAATTCTCCGGCATCAAGCATGTGGACGAAGACAATGATTGTGTTTATCAATCTTTGACATTTGACGGTTTGTTCCTGAACGGCGTGCAGCTGAAAGAAGGTGAAAGCACTTTGAAATCAGCCCCAGAGGTTGATTACACAACGGCAAATACTGTTTGGACAACAGTTCAAGGTTGGACAGATGCACCTGTATTTGACGTCGTGACAGATGGAACATCTTTCTTGACCAATAAGACTGGCTGGCCTGCACAAGGTGGCGAAGGTGAAGATGCTTATGACCAGTGTTATGCTTACAATATCTTCCCTGCCGGTGCTGGTGAGGATGTGACCAGCTTGCCTAAACTGACTTTGTGTTTCAGCGATGCAGCATATAAGGCTGGTTATCATCCTGGCTTGGAGTCAGAATACCGTTTTGCAACAGTTGCGAAGTATAAAGTTACCGGTGATCATACGGGTCTGGAAGGTGTAAGTGAAGATGGTACCATTGAGACTTTCAAAGCTGGTTACATTTACAATATCACCGGTCTGGATGTAGATGATGAAGATCTCGGTTATACTCCCGGTGGTGGTAAGAATGCAACATTGGTAGCAACTGTTGAAATTCTTCCTTGGACTTTGGTCAATGGAACTGTAGAGTGGAACTAATCCCCCAATAATCATAAACACGTATCATGGCAAGGCGGAGCACTGCAAACCGCTCCGCCTTGCTCTCTTTTCCCTCCCTCTTACGGAATAAACATACAGTTTGATCCTTGTCAACAAATAAACACGGATGAGTATATGAAACAAATAAGAAACATAATGCTGATGCTGGTGGCACTCGTCCTGGCTACCGGCTGCATCAAAGAAGACTATGATGATTGCGACAATGTGACCATCTACTTCCAATATCTGGCGGACGGCGATACGGATGTACTTTATCAATACATGAGTAAGGTAGACCTGTATGTTTTCGATGAAGGCGGACATATCCTCGGCGTCGGCCATTACAACCAGGACGAACTCTCACACTTTGCAGCCAAACCGTCATTCAAGTTGCCTGTCGGAAAACGTTATAAGGTGGTGGCGGTTGGCAATGCCTACGATGCAACGGAGGTGGTGAACCTGCAGGCTACCAGCTTCGATGACATCTTTATCCAACATCCCAATTGGGGAAGCGGCGATCCGGTGACGTCGCATGACCACAACTACATGGGTCAGAAGGAATTTTTTCTTCCCGGAGGCGAAGGGGTGATGTATCGCGACACAGTGACCCTCTATAGTTCGCACATCGACATGCAGGTGGAAATCCACGGACTGCCTGCACCGGGAACACGTGCCGATGGCATCGCTTATCAGTTGAGCCTTGAAAACTCCAACGCACAGACGTCATTCAACAATGCTGTCAATCAGGACGAGAAGGGAACGCTCTATCCCGACCTCGTGTGGGATGACACGGAGCAGTGTTATCGCACGGATGACCTGGCGGTGTTCCGCATGGACTGCGACGGTATCCTGTCGGAAGACTGTTGCGAACATACGCTGGTGTTGACCGAGAAAGCCACCGGCAAAGAGCTGGTGCGTGGCAATATCTACAACTACCTGCAGCACTACGACGATGAAATTGATGTGACTCTTCAAGAGGCAGCACTGCCGATATCCATCACTTTCCACGGTGTGAACGTCTCCATCGAACTGCCCGAATGGGTTATCGTGGACGGCAAGCCCGAATGGAATTAACTGACATGAAAACCAATGCGTATGAAAAAGACGAACCGATTATATAGATGCCTGCTGCCACTCGTGTGGCTCACGTTCCTTCTGTCCTCCTGTATCAAGGAAGACTATGCAGGCTCCACCGACGAGACCGCAACGGTCAATCTCGTGTTCAGTACCCGTGCCGACGGACAGGGTACAGCCGATGTTGATGAGAATGAAGGCATCAAGACACTCCGCGTATTGATTACCGATGCTGACGGTAAGGTGGAAATCAATACAGTCCAAAATTTTAATGATGTTCCGGAAACAACACTGACCATCCTCGGCGTCCCCGTAGGAACAAAGAACTTCTATGTCATTGCCAACGAGGCGAGCGTAGGCTTGACAGACCTGGATGACGTCAGTACGGTTGACGGGAATTTCCTGAACCGGGTCATCACCAATCCGTCCGATGCTCCCTATTTCCCGAAAACGCGCAGCCAGATCAGTACCTCCGGTCTTCCCATCACAGGCATGAAAGAAGGTGTACAGGTTAAGGGAGGGGAGAATCAGCGAATCGAGATTGAGATCGTGCATACAGTGGCGAAGGTGGTACTTTATGTCGACAACCAGTCGGGCGAACCTTTTACTTTGCAACAAGTGAAGTTCGGTCCGTTTATTGCCGACCGTACTTATCTCTTTGACAAGTCCCAGCAATTGCCTGTTGGCGTGCAATTCAATGAAATGCCACTGAATGCTGAAAATGTTGAAGTTACACCGGACAAGGATGAAGCGGTATTTACCGGCTATATTTACGAAACCGGGTCACAGGATATCAGCGATTTCACACTCTCGCTAGTGTCCAATACGGAAGGATTTGAAGCATTGGCGACTCCGGTTACTATCCATTTCGATGAAGCAGGAAGGAATTACATCAATCGGAATGACCAGGTAGAAATCCGTGCTATTGTAAACATCCACAAAGAAGTGGAGACAGACCTTGATATCTTGGTTGTTCCCTGGGGTGAAAAGGATATAGATGTTCCACCGTTCAGTTGATTAAAAAGCAGTCATTATGAAAACGATAAGATATATTATATACACGATGCTTTGCGTCATGGGCATCACGGCTTGTCAAGATGACTTGATGAACCGTACGTCAGAAGGTGCCGACGTGAATAAGCCAGTTCAGGTAGACCTGAAATTTGCTGTTCCAAACTCCATGCAGGTGGAAGTCACGAGGGCGGATAATAGCAAATCAACGATTAGTTCACTCCGTTTGTATGTCTTTAATGCCAACAGTCATTCATTATTGAAGGCAGAAGATGTGTCAGTAACTAATGGAAGAGTTGATAGCCAGGGGAGATATTATGCGACTACTGCTACTCTATATGAAGGCGAACAAAATGTATATGCCATAGCGAATCAGAATACAACACTTTATTGGAAAAATCCTCAATCGGCATTGGATGAAGCAGCAGAGCGGGGAGAAACAGCATTTCTCAATACATTGTATGCGTTGCAGGATGTGTTTACCGAAAGAAACTCTTTGCCGACTCTTACGGAAGAAACAATTCCTTTAACAGGAGAGGGTAAGGTTACGGTGACGAATGGGTCTACGAGTGATATTGTTGTCTTGAAGCGGCCGATGGCACAAGTGAGATTTAATATAGCCATGAACTATCAGGTGCCTCAGTCGTCTGAAGACAGTGAACGCCGTGGGCATAAAGTGTCGTTCACCCCGGATTCTTATAGTATATATAGAGTCGCAGGAAAATCGTATGTAGTAGGTGCTGAGGATGATACACGTAATGTTGCCGAAGACGTGTATTATGATGTACCGACACCTCCGGTTAATATTGATATCAGTTCGGGTGATACGGCTAAAATCTCAGGGTTTTATATACCGGAGAACATCCAAAAGGCAAAGAATGCCTGTACGAAATATGATGATCGTGAAGCGTTTGATTCGTCACAAGGAACAGCTGACGGTAAGAAGAGCTGGACGAATGCTCCTGATAATGGCACCTATGTCGTTATCCATGGCAAGTATGTAGAAACAGATGCAAATGGTCTGTTGTTCAGGTCGGCAGATGTTTCTTATACCATTCACTTGGGAGATTGGAGTGGAGACGCGTATGATGATTTTTCTGTCAAGAGAAACTTCATATACACTTATACAATGTCTGTGAGAGGTGTAGATAACATTGTGGTAGAAGCTACGTCTGAAGAAGATAGTGATGAGTTTCAGAATGGAGCTGAAGGCGACGTGATAGAGTTGACTGAAGGTTCTGAAGTTTTTTATTTGGATTCTCATTATGAACAGGTTTTTGTCTCTTACAATCTTTCGGAAATAGCTGAAAGGGTAAAAGAGGATGCACGTGGTGATGCAGAACGTGTAGATGAATTGATTGCACAAAGTTTTATGCTCTCCATTCATTCTCCGATGAATAATGTGCTGATTGTTTCAGATGAACTGATGAAGCCTTATACAGATGATGAAAGCAAATTGAACGGATTGGATTATAAATGGATCCAATTTTATCCTCAGTCGGGGGAAGATATTACCAGTTATGTGGAGACAAGAGACGAGGATATGTTAAATCCATGGGATGCATGTAAAAAGATGGGGCAGGCTGTCAAGAAGTTAGTTGAAGATCCTGACTCGCAACCTTCAGTAGAAGGGTTAGAAATCTGTTCGGTCGGGGGAGAATACTATGCTCGTTTTACGGCTTTCCTGGATGAGTATTTTTATACGGAAGATTTGAATGGAGAACCGGTTGATTGGGCGGATTTTACACGGACTGATGCACGCACGTTGTTGATTGCGAGCAATTGGCAGTCGAGTCCCGATAAGAATAGTACTTATGCAACTGCCCGGACTTATATAGCCCAGTCATCCATCATGACATTCTATAATCCGGCTTCCTCGTACAATACCAATGCTTTGGGTGTAGAATCATACAATGAATATGGAGTCATTACCGGCTTTGGTGACTTGCGGCAATCAAATTTTGGTCGAAGTGAAACAAACGGAAGGGCGAATATGATTGCGAATACGAGCTCGGACAGAACAGTCGATTTTACAAAGATTGGTTATACAAAACCCAATGCAACGACTGGAAATAGCTGGAGCTTATTGTCCGCAAGTGATAAGGAAAAAAGTGCCTTTAAAGCCTGTTTGGCCCGTAATCGTGATTTGAATAGAAATGGAAGAATTGACGATGAGGAGATACGCTGGTATTTGCCAGCCCGTTCACAGTATTTGCGGATGGGTGTAGGTGCTAATTCGCTGGGAAGTGCTGCATTGTTCAGTGGAGATAAAGCCAGCATCACAAATTATCCTTTCGGTGTCGATTGGAGTCTGGTAGGTAAGGGCTCGTTGTATTATTCAAATACTCCATCTCCGGAAAGTGATGACCCCTGGGAATTGTATTGGGCGATAGAAGTTGGTGCTTATGGTTCCAATAGAAAGCCGGATCCAAACGGACCGGAATTAACTCAATACGGTTATAGGGCACAAATCCGTTGTGTACGCAATTTGCCGAGTGCCGGACATCTTGACACTCCATATGATGATGGAGCATTGGCTGGACCTGTTTATGGGGAATTAAGACGTTTGGAGTCATTGGACAAAAAAAATTATATTTTTGATTTTGGAGACCGCCTGGATGATGTGCTGTACCGTCATGCTGAACAGACTCGTCCTTATTCGGAGCATAATGAAACAAGCACTGCGAATATGCTTCCTGCGGCATTTGTGGTTTCGTTGGATTATATAAGTAGAGGAAGAACCCCGATTGAATATACGGTTGCAGAAGCTTATTCAAGTGATAATAACCCGTGTGCAGATTATTATGAGACACAGGCAGATAGAGGAAAGTGGCGTGTCCCGAATTTGAGCGAACTGACTGTAATGTCTACTGTGGCTGAGGAATTGGGGATGGATAAGGTAACTTTAAGCAGTACACAGTTCTCAAATCCGAACGTCCGTTGTGCCTTTAATTTTAATGGTACAATCATTACGGCGTGGGATAAAAAATCAGAGAATACAAAAGGATATATTCGCTGTGTACGCGATGCCACACAGGCAGAAATAAATGCAATTCGTAGATAAGTTCAAGATATTACAACGGAACTGCTAAAGTGAATGGGGGGATGTTCATGGGACGTCCTCCCATTTTCCTCTCCTCATTCCTCCCAGTTTGCCGGTATTCTCCTTACCTTTGCACGCACAGAACCATTGGATACAGGAGAATTATGAATGTAGAACAACACCCGCTGAAACCTTTCCTTCCGGCTAATGCCCGTCTGCTGATGCTGGGCAGCTTTCCGCCCCAACAGAAACGTTGGTGCATGGACTTCTATTACCCCAATTTCATCAACGACATGTGGCGCATCGTGGGGCAAGTCTTTTTCGGTGACCGCAATCACTTCGTGGATGTGGCGGCGAAACGCTTCAGGAAAGAGATGATTGTGGACTTCCTGAACGAACGCGGCATCGCACTATACGACACTGCCACCAGCATACGCCGTCTGCAGGACAACGCTTCCGATAAATACCTGGAAGTGGTGGAACCTACCGACGTGAGAGGACTGTTGCGGCAGATTCCCCATTGCCGGGCAATTGTCACGACGGGGCAGAAGGCCACCGACACCCTGTGCGAGACCTTTGACATACAGGCACCGACGGTAGGCAGTTATTCGCCTTTTCAGTTGGAGGAACGTCCGATGAGGCTCTACCGCATGCCGTCGTCTTCACGCGCCTATCCGTTGTCGCTGGAGAAGAAGGCGGTGTTCTATGCGGCGATGTTTGCCGACCTGGGGATGGTGTGAACGGGAATCTTCAGAGCCGCTTCAAGGCAAGCTTGATGACCTTCTCCACGGGGCTGTCCGGTTCCTCTTTCAGGATGGCGTGGACCACCTTCTGCGAGGCGGCTGCCGGGAATCCGAGCATGGTCAGTGCAGCTACCGCTTCGTCCACAATCTCGTTTTGCAGGTTCATCGGAAGCTCTGCCGCTCCGGACGCATTGCCCAGACCGAGCGCGGCAATCTTGTCTTTCAGGTCGACGATGATACGTTGGGCGGTTTTCAGGCCGATGCCCTTCACCGTCTTGAGCAGCTTGTCGTTCCCGCTGCTGATTACGTTGCACAGTTCCGCGGGCGTCAGTGCGGAGAGAATCATGCGTGCGGTGTTTCCGCCGATGCCCGACACGGAGATGAGCAGCAGGAACAGTTCGCGCTCCTGCTTGTCGGCAAACCCGTAGAGCACGTGTGCATCTTCGCGGATGGCCTCATAAATGTAGAGTTTCGTGCGGCTCAGGTTCTGTATCGCCGAGAACGTGTTGAGGGAGATGTTGGCTTCATAGCCTACGCCTCCACACTCGATGACTGCGGTGGCAGGCGTCAGTTCCGTAATATCACCTTTGATGTATTCTATCATCTTTTTTGACTTATTTGCTAGATGTTCATTGCAAATATAGTGAGCTTTGTCTACTTTTGCACCACATTTAGTAGAAAATTGTAATCAGGAAAGAAAAATGAAAAAGATTAGAGCTGCCATTGTCGGATATGGAAATATCGGACATTTTACGTTGGAAGCACTGCAAGTGGCTCCCGATTTTGAGATCGCAGGCATCGTCCGTCGTCATGGTGCAGAAAACAAGCCGGCAGAGTTGGAACCCTATCCGGTAGTGAAGAGCATTAAGGAACTTTCCGATGTGGATGTGGCTATTCTTGCAACACCGACCCGCAGCGTCGAGGAGCATGCCAAGGAGTGCCTGGCGTTGGGCATCAATACGGTGGACAGCTTTGACATTCATACGCAGATTGTCGACCTCCGCCGTTCGCTTGACAAGGTGGCTAAGGAGCATCAGGCAGTCTCCATCATTTCTGCCGGATGGGATCCGGGAAGCGACTCCATCGTCCGCACCTTGATGCAGAGCCTTGCTCCCAAGGGAATCAGCTATACCAATTTCGGTCCGGGCATGAGCATGGGGCACACCGTGGCAGTGAAAGCCATCAAGGGTGTGAAGGCCGCCCTGTCAATGACCATTCCCGTCGGTACCGGTATCCACCGCCGCATGGTTTATGTGGAAATCGAGGACGGACATACGCTCGCCGAAGTGACGGCTGCCATCAAGGCTGACCCGTATTTCGCCCATGATGAGACACACGTGATGCAGGTTGCCTGTGTGGACGATTTGAAGGATATGGGTCACGGTGTGAACCTGGTGCGCAAGGGTGTGTCGGGCAAGACACAGAACCAGCTCTTCGAGTTCAACATGCACATCAACAATCCGGCGTTGACCGCTCAGGTACTGGTGAATGTGGCGCGTGCCGCCATGAAGCAGCAACCGGGTTGCTACACGATGATTGAGATTCCTGTCATCGACATGCTGCCGGGTGACCGTGAAGAGCTGATCGCTCATCTGGTATAAGCTACGGCTATTAGAATTTATGAGTATAGGGCAAGTCCCGGGGCGTTGGCTCCGGGACTTGCTGTATAGAGGGGGCTATTTGCCGTAATCGTCGTATAGCATGAGTAAATGGGAGGAACTCCAGCTGAAGTGTGGAGCCTTCAATCGTGCCCCTGTATGTGTGTTATAGTTTTCGTGGATAGGTGCATCTCCTTGTAACCCTTGCAAGCGGTCAAACACTTGCCGGGTATATTCATCAGCCATTTGATTATACCCGTAATTGCGTAGCCCGCGAATCGCAAAATAGGTCTGGTCAAGCCAGATGGGACCTCTCCAATAGCCCCGTGGATTGTATTTGGGGTTATCGGCTGCAATGGTTGGAAAGGGAATATAAGTCGAGAATTTGGTCGTGTCGGTCAGTAGCGGTAGCATGGCTTTCACTTGTTCCTTGGTCGCGATTACGGTCCATAGCGGTATGTAAGCTTCACATCCCGGTTCCTGAATGAAACTTCCGTCTTTCAAGCGCCTGTCGAAAAAGAAGCCTTTAGTGTGGTCGAAGAAATAGTCAGCTACCTGGTGGCTATAGTCCGGAGCGTCAAAGGCAATTCCTAATATGGTCGCGAACTTCTTGAGCAGTTCACATTCCAGTGCCAGGTAAGCGTTCAAGTCTACGCTCTCCTGGTCCATGCTCCATGCATGGTCGCTCCCCTTGTTTTTAAGCATTTTGGTTTGGTCGAAACGGATGGCGTTGTCCATACCGCTTTCCCACGCAGCCGCTTCCAAGGTCCCGTCAGTGGAGCCATATTCGCACATGCCGTTGTGGTTATGGTCTCGTTTGGTAAACCACCATTTGTAATAGGCAAGGAGTTGCGGATACATTTCACTGACAAAGGCGGTGTCATTGGTATGAGTGAATATCTCATTTACAGCCCAGGATGCAAGGGGAGGCTTGCTGTCTCTCAGGTTGTTTTCTGAGGGGTCGGTGTAGATGCAGTCAATGACCATGCCATCCGGCTGTTGGTAGTCGAACATGGCGCGTATGTTGTCTTTTGCCAATTCCGGAGCAAATTTGGCCAATGCTGCAGAAAAACGCCAGCTGTCCCATGCCCAAAAGCCAACGAAGTAAGCGGCGGCATGGCTCGGAACAATCCCTTCGTGGAGCAATCCTCCTCTTCGGGTGCGCCAGTTGCTGACGAGTGTCACAATGGCTTTCACTGCAATACGGTCGTATTCAGGCTTCATGTCGGTTCGTAGGATATGAGCCAAATAATCATTCCAACGTGCTTGGTTCTCTTGAAGCTCCCTTTGCGGATTGCTTAAGATCAGTTGTGCTTTCTGCATTCCGGCTGCAAGTTCGGTCTCTTCTGTATAGAATGAAATAGTGACATACGTATCTGTATCATTTCCTTTATATACTGCACTGTAATTGTGTTCAGTGGTGTTCAGTGCAACGTCAGGTGTAAAAGTCAATGCGACGATTTCACCTGATGGATGACGAGCGATTACAGTGTTTTGTTCGGTGCTGACTTTGACATCCTTGTCCCATCGGCTAGCAGTGAGCATCAGTTCTCTTTTGGCATCAGAATGGATATGTAGCAAGGCTGTAGATGCATTCAGAAAGTTCAGCCGTTGACTGATCGAGCCATCTTTGGAATGGGCCGATAGATAGAGCTCACCGGGAAAGTAACAAGTGGAGTCTGGAGTAAAAGCCGATTGCTCCGTCCCATGATAGCTTACAGTGACGGCTGACTGAGCTATCCATTGGCGTCGGTTTATGTCCAAGCTGAAGGGGCCACAGAAGCCGTTGACCCATTTCCCTTTTTCGGGTAAAGTAAACCCCATCCAGGCTCCAGCATCCGTGAACCACCCGTGACAGGATGTGAGTGAGTCAGGAGTATAAGAGATATCGAGGATGTTTTCAAACTGGTATCTATTATCGGTAGATATATCCTTGTCTGCTGGTATGCAGGATGTGACGAGTACAGGCAGTAGTACATAGCCGATAAAGAATTTTCGTAAATCGTGTTTCATATCCTATTTTGTTGGTGATTCATTTTTCATGTACTTTTTCTATCGGGTTATCTTTCCTGTCCAGAAACTGGATGCTGAAGCCGTATGACCACTCATGGGGTGTGATGGTATACTCAGGGTGTACTTGTGCTCCCCAAGTGTTGTCTCCACCTACGCCCATTTGCCGATGGTCGATATTCAGCCATACCATATCTTTCTTCCGGATGCTCCCTCCATGCCGACGTTCGGTATTGAAAGCAACGTAGTCAATATCTTCTTGTGGAAAGTTCCAGGCACTGACATGCAAAGGCTCATCTCCGATGAACAGCAGACCTTCTCCGGTATGGTCACGTAGAGCAACCCAGCGGACATCTGTTTTGTTTCCGGTTTCTTGAGCGCGGACATAAGGATGGAATTGTTCCCAGACAGTGGCAGTGTATAGTCCGATAGCAGCACCGGTTTTACGATCTGCGTAGTTTTCATGAGGACCTCTCCCGAACCAGGTCATTTGATCATATTCAGCAGGCAGAATCATTCGCATTCCCAACCGTGGCATTTCAGGTAAAGGCCTGTTGCCGGGGATAAAGTGCATTGTTACATGGATTTCACCGTCAGCTTGTACCTGATAGACTACATTCAGTGTGGATTCTTGCTCCTCCAACAGATAGGTTGTGGTAACAGTGGCAGATTGCCGGTTGTCTTCCTCTGTCCATGCAATGTCTGACAGGTGCGCATTTCTACCGGCAAACTTCCATATTCCACAGCGACCCAGCTGCCCGTTGGCTACATCGTTGTCGGTTAGCGGACGCCAGAAGTTGGCGCGCAGACCTTCCTTGATTCGGTTTTTTCCTTTGAATGACAGCTCTGTCATGTCTCCGTTGATGGTAGAAAAGACAATGCGGAATTGTTTTCCGGTCAATATAATGGCTTCCGGACTCTGTTCTGTCTTTATAAGGAGGTCTGAGTGATTTTGTTTATTGGACAGGGTCGATGGATGCTTGTCTTGCTGGGTAGGCAGTGCCCATTGTTCGAATGCTACGACATGTCCTTTGGAAATTAATGCTGTGGCATCCTTGGTGATAGCCTCCAGTTTAAGGAAATACTCTTTTTCGTCATTGGGAACCGGAGTCATGGGTATTGTTATCGTTGCAGAACTGTGAGCGACGATGGTCGGGAATTCCATATCTCCACTTTGTACAACTTTCCCGTCAGCTTCTACACTCCATCGCAGCCTGTAGTCCTTTAGGCTGATGAAATCGTGACGGTTGGTGACTGTTACTAGCCGTCCGGTGAAAACGACAGGTTCAAAATGGATGTATTGATAGGCCTTTTTCACTTCCCAGATATGTGGATGCACGGAACGGTCAGCAGCAACCAAACCATTCGCACAGAAGTTGGAATCGTTGGGTATGCCTGCAAAGCCCATGTCGCCGCCATAGGCCCAAATCCGATTTCCCTTTTGATCTTGGATGTCGAAGGTTGCATCAACCCAGTCCCAAATAAATCCACCTTGGAGCTGGTCGTATTTGTAAATCAAATCCCAGTAATCCTGCAGATTGCCTACACTGTTCCCCATCGCATGTGCATATTCACAAAGAATCATTGGCCGGGAATCACGTTGGTTCACATGACGGCGAAGTGCCCAAATACGTGCATACATGGGGCAATAGATATCAGATATTCCATCATATCCTCCTCTTTCATATTGTACGGGACGAGTCGGGTCCATCTGTTTCGTCAGGTTATAGAGAGTTTCGAAATGTTTGCCATATCCTGATTCATTTCCCATGGACCAGATGAGTACGGCGGAGATATTGCGGTCTCGAGACACCATGCGGCTCATTCGTTGTATGAAGGGGAGTTCCCAGTCGGGGTGGTTGGCAAGGGTTCCGTCAGGATGTGCTTGCATGCCATGGCATTCGATGTTAGCCTCATCGACCAGATAGAGACCGTATTCATTACACAACGCATACCATTCATAACGATTGGGGTAATGACACGTGCGAACTGCATTCAGGTTGAACTGTTTCATGAGCTGAATATCTTTTATCATGCTGGCTACGGTGATCGTGCGTCCATGGTGTGGGTCATGTTCGTGTCGGTTTACTCCCTTGAACAGGATTGCGACTCCATTTAGTAGCAGAACCCCGTTTTTTATTTCTACCGAACGGAAACCGAAAGGTTGTGTGAAGGACTCCAAAGGACTTCCTTGTTTGTCATAGGTATTGATGACGAGTGTGTACAGATAGGGTTGTTCTGCATTCCATGGGGAGACATCCGGAAACAGATGCTGCCCGGTGAATAATGTATCCGTTTCAGAAGTCAAAGTCTTACGGGCTTGATAGATGACGTCATCTTTGTCCATCACTTTCATTTCCACGATGGAACCCGGTTGGGGGCGATGGAGGAGTATGTCCAAATGAAAGTCTCCGTCTTTGTAGCGATTGCTTAAGTTGGCAGTCAGTTTGAAGTCCTTTACACGATAATGTGGGCGTGCATAGAGGTAGACATCTCTCTCTACGCCGCTATATTTCCAATAATCCTGGTCTTCCAGGTAGGAACCGTCACTATACCGGAATACTTTGACTGCCAGCTTGTTCTTTCCCTTCTTTAAGAAACGGGTGATATTGAAATGAGCGGGTAGACGGCTATCTTCGCTATATCCGACGAGCTGTCCGTTAACCCAACAATAGAATGCGGATTCTACTCCTTCGAAATCCAGGAAGATATCCATTCCGTCCCAATGAGCGGGTACGGTGAATTCGCGTACATAGGCTCCTACGGGATTGTAGTCTGTGGGGACATAAGGAGGATTGACAGGAAAAGGATAAGATACATCTGTGTAGATGGGGGCGTCGAATCCTTGCAGCTCCCAACTCCCCGGTACGTTGATGTGTTTCCAAGGCCTGGTGTTGTAATCTGTCTGATGGAAATTATCGGGGCATAGTGTATCGTTTCTGGCATACAGGAATTTCCAGGTTCCATTCAGAGTGATACGTCGTTCTGCTGTCGGGTTGACAAAAAAACGTTCGGATGGAGGCAATGCCTGTTGGTGGAGGGCATTTGTTTCGTTGGTGTATGGAATGAAATGAGCATGGATGGGTTCGCGGTTGATTTCATTGATTTGTGGATTTTGCCAAGGTGCATGGTCAGCCCATGCGGCGGAAGAAATCAACAGGAATCCGAAAAATGTATTCAAAAACTGATTCATGTCGTTGCTTGATTTTAAATGGAACAGAAGAAAGTAACCAAAAAGGGAACACTGAAGTCAACAGCTGCTCCATGGAAGATGGAGACAGCAGCATATTCCTTTCCTGAGCATCGGATGATGATAGGCAAAGTGGTGTCCATCGTTGTAGCTCCTCCTGCTGAAATAGGAGCCAGTTTCCCAAAGCCACGTGCAATCCAGGGGGTACACAGCAGGGTGAGCATTTCACGCATGACATTGGATAGCAGGGCAATCACACCTAGCTCTGCTCCTTTGTATTCAGTGATAAAGATGCTGGAAAGGGAATAGTAGCCAAAGCCAGCTCCTACAGCCATACAGTCCGGTAGGGAACGTCCGGGCAGGAAAAGTCCGGTTATGGCGCATCCGGTTAACGTACCCGATATGGTCATCAAAGGCAACAGGAACAGGCGAGGATTCAGCGAACGGAAAGAACGCAGGCTTTGGGGTTCGTTGCCGATACTAATCCCTACACACAACATCAGGGCACATAGGGCATAAAAACTTAGTTCACCTGTCGGACAGGCAGAAGGTATAAGTTGAAAGAGTCCGCAAAGAGTGCCTGATGCGAAGAATCCGGAAATGATGAGACTGTTTTTCATTCTTGTTCTTTTTTACGGATAATATGCCATAATGCAGAGGCTGCCAGGATGCTTCCCAGTGTACCTCCCAGTGTGATAAACAGTGCTTCCATCCCCAAATGGTGCAGGCTGTCGATGAGGGTACGATTACCGCCGACATCGATACCCAGCAGGAAAAGCAGCAGCCAGATAAGGACAGTTATGATTGCATTCAGATGCTTAAGAGGGTGTTTGCGAAGGAGGAAGCCGATGAGGACTCCCATGAGCATGAGACTTATGACTATGAACATAGTGGCTAGGAAGGAAGGTACGCCAATGATGATGTATTGGCGTACCTTCCAGGCTTTAGTTAGTTGAAAGGATAATCTGTCACTCCTTAAGAGCTTCGTTCGCGTTTAATTCCGTCAGAGGAACAGGATAAAACGAATGTTTGTTTTTATCTGCAACGTGAAGAGTGCCCCAACGGCGGAGGTCATACCAACGGAAATTTTCAAGAGGAAACTCCAGCATCCGTTCATGCTCAATCTGGGAACGTACCTGTTCCTGTGTTGTCCCTTTCATGGGTGGCATATCCCCATGCACTTTTCTCACCTCATTGATGAGTGGGATGGCTTGTTCCGGATGCCCTTGTTGGTTCAGAGCTTCCGCTTTCATCAACAGGACATTGGCATATCTCATGAGGGGAACATTGATAGCGCAAGTGTTCAGCTTCAGTTCTTCATAGGTGGGTGGAAGATATTTGCGGAAAACTACACGTTCCTTATTCTCGAACCAATCGTTGTAGTTGTATCCGAAAACGCGTCCGGTGCCATCATTGAAGTAGTCGTTATTCATAAAGAGGGTGGCATATAAGCGGGAGTCATAGCGTCCGGTTGTCGCAGTCTCACCCTCTAGCATGAATTCATTGACTAATTTGGGGGAGGGGATGATTTCGTCCCATCCCATAAGCTCAGCTGAGCCGATCCATTTATGGAGTGATGTGCGATAGAATGCTCCGTTCGCAGTATTCAGTGAAAATTGAATTTCAAAGATTGATTCAGGACTGTTTTTGTTGGTCCCGTTAAACATTGAGAGGAAATCTTTGACCAGTTCATAACCTTTCACTTGATTGAATGCTTCTACAGCTTTGGCCAGGTAGATATCTTTCTGCTCCGGTTCTTCATAAGAACGTGTCAAATAAGCGTACCCCAAGTAAGCATAAGCGGCTCCACAGGTAGCACGTCCCACATTGTCCACATCGTATCTGGTCGGTAACTTTGTCGCTTGGGCCAGTTCCTCTACGACGAAATCCCATGCCTGTGTTCTTGGAGTCAATCCCTTGTTCAGTTCGCCGGTGTTCGTGATGTATTTATCGCGAATGATGATGTCTTTCCAGTTAAGCAGGAGCATCATGTGGTAATAACCGCGTAGAAAATGTGCCTCGTTCACGATTTGCTCACGTATCGTAGGATCAATCTTCCCATCGGGAATGAGTGCTACTTTTTCAAGGACCTGGTTGGCAAAGTTGATACCCAGGTAGTGGAAGCGCCAATAGTAGCTGAGCTGTGAGTTCCCGTTTGTATAGGTGAACTGGCTGAGGTCAACCCAGTTGGGATAGTTCATGGCATCGGCTCCCATCTGGATGATATCTTCCCGATAGGCTTCTACGGGCCATTTGATTTCGGCAAAAGAATATTGGTCTCCGAAATGCAACTGTGAATAGGCAGATGCTATGCCCGCTTCGGCATCTTTCTGGTCCCTCCAGAAATTGGTTGAGGTCAACTGGTCCGGAGCTTCGACGGTCAAGTAGTCGTCGCATGAGGCAAAGAGCCCTGCGACGCAAAGGCTGGCTATATAGAGTAGTTGTTTCATGGGTACTGGTATTAAATGCATTAGAATGTTAGTTGTGCTCCTATGGTGAACGAACGCGTGAAAGGATAAATCAGCATATCGACACCGCTGTTCAACACGTTGTTGGTGAATTCCGGGTCTAATCCGTCATAACCGGTAAGGGTAAACAGATTCTCGCCACTGACATAGAAACGGAGTTTTTCAATGTAACATTTCCGTGTGAGTGATGATGGTAATGTATAACCGAGTTGGGCTTGACGCAGACGGAGGAAGTCGCCGTTTTCCAAATAGCGGTCTGATTCTCTCATATTGCCGTTGGGATCCTGGTAGACGGCCCGGGGAACCTTTGTGTCAGGATGCTCGGGAGTCCATGCATGTAATGTGGATTTCAGCATGTTGGATTTTGAGTTCATTCCCTCATAGAGGTACTTGTTTCCATTATACAGTTTGAAATTCCAAGCGCTTCCAAACATGAGTGAAAGGTCAAATCCCTTATAGCTGCCGGACAGATTCAGGTTGGCCTCCAATGTTGGAATGCCGGAACCGGAATACACTTTGTCATCATCATCTATGACACCGTTGCCATCCATGTTTTTAAAGCGGATATCTCCCGGACGTGCATTGGGTTGTAGCAGTTCTCCCTCCTTGTTGACGTAAGCTTTGACCTCATCCATGCTTTGGAACAGGCCGTCAGTCTGATAGAGGTAGAAGGAGCCGATAGGCTTGCCTACTTTCGTCTCAGTCGGGAAATGTTCCGAGCTATATTTCAGACCGGCACCTTTCAGCACCTGGCTTTCATCGGAGAGTTTCACTACTTTATTATTGATGGTGCTGATGTTGAAACCGATGTTATAGTTGAAGTCTTTCACCACATCATTCCAGTTCAATTCAAGTTCCACGCCGGTATTACGTATCTGACCTACGTTCAGTACCGGATTCTCCATGCCGGCTGATGGAGGAAGTACTTTGGTAATCAACAAATCTTCCGTTTGGTTATAATAGTAATTGATGCTACCTGAGAGTTTGCTCTGGAAGAAGCCGAAGTCAAAGCCGATGTTTTTTGTATCGGTTGTTTCCCATTGAAGAGAGCGGTTTTCCAGTCCCCGCGCGATACTTCCAGGCCATGCGTTTTCTCCGTTGCCTCTTACATAGCCGGCTGACAGTCCGTTGCCAGTGCTGATCAGTGCCATGAAATCATAGCGTCCCAAGGCACTTTCGTTACCCAGTCTTCCCCAGCTTGCACGGAATTTCAGATTGTCAAGTATCATATCTTTGGGGAAGAATTTTTCTTGGCTGATGCGCCATCCCAAGGCTATGGACGGGAAGCATCCCCAACGGCTGTCTTTGCCGAATTTGGAGGAACCGTCGTAACGTACTGTTACTTGTGCCAGATAGCGGTCGTCAAAATTATAATTCAAACGTCCGAAGAACGAAGCACGGTTATAGGTGTATTTGGAGCCACCGCCACTGAAAGTACCTCCTTCACCGGCATTGATGGTGTCAAACGACTCGTCCAGGAATCCGCCGGGTTCTTCTCCTGTCACCAATTTACCATCTTCGACTTTGTAAGTGGTTGTTTTTCCTTCTACACCGACGGAATGCCAGGTGTATTTTTCTGTGGTAATGGAACTTCCGACCATGACATTCAAGCTATGTCGTCCGAAGGTATTGCTATAGTTGAGTACATTGTCCAGAATCTGCTCTTCCCAATAGGACGAAGATTCACTTTGGGTTGGGTATTGATGTTTGGATTTCGGGTCCGACATGTATACCGGAGCGTGGGATGCCGAGCGGGCCTGTTCGTTTCGATATGCGTATGCCGTTTTAAAAGTAAGTCCTGGTAAGAGGCGCATATTCAGTGAGGCATTTGCTGTTGTGCGCCATTTTTTTGAATAGGCCTGATTGTAGTGCTGGTCGGCCATGATGTTGCGGTTATTGGGCAGGTCGTCAAAATCGCTGAGTCCGTAACCGTATTCCCTGCTGTCGTCATAGATGGGGACGAGAGGGGAGAGCATGTACATCTCTTTAAGAGAATAGTGGGGGCTTTGGCTGTTGCCGTATTTGAAACCGATGTTTGCATCGATATCGAAGATGTATTTGCTCAGGTGGAGTTTCAGGCGGGCGTTGTCTGTCCGGTAGTCATCGCCCAAAAGAATACCTTTTTCATCGGTGTGGTTGTAGGAGAGGGAGTATTGCGCTTTCTCCGAACCACCACGAAGGCTGAGCATATAGTTTTGTGACAGTCCGTTTCGCAAAATGGCATCTTGCCAGTCCGTATCAATTCCAGTATCCTTTGTGACAAAGGCAGGCATTTTGATCTTGGTGTCTGTCGGATATTGGTCCATATAGTTTTGGAACATCTGACGGTGTACTTCTTTATATTCAGCCGCATTCAGCATTTCCATCTGTTTGGCAATTCCGGTTACACTTACATACGTGTTGAAATCTACTTTAATGCCCTCATTCTTTGTTCCGTTTTTCGTAGTTACAATAATGACTCCATTGGCAGCAATAGAGCCATAAATAGCTGCGGCAGCACCGTCTTTCAGGATTTCCATGGAGAGAATGTCTTGAGGGTTGACTGTGTCGATGTCACCGGGGAAACCGTCGATAATCCAAAGAGGGGAGGTCCCTCCAAAACTTTTGATACCTCGGATGCGCACTTGTACGCCAGCTCCGGCAGCTCCACTTGATTTCTTGATGCTTACACCAGCCACTTTGCCTTGTAAGGCTTCTGCCGGGTTGGTGGTCGTCCGTTTGGTCAGTTCGTCCGCGTTCACAGAGGAAATGGCGCCAGTCATATCGCTCTTCTTCAGGGTTCCATAGCCTACAACAACCACTTCGTCCAGCAGTTCATTGTTTTCTTGCAGTGTGATGTGGAGCTCGTTCTTTCCGTTTACGGGGACTTCCTGTGTAATATACCCAACGTAAGAAATGGTAAGAATCGCTTGTGGAGATACATTCAGGGTAAAATTGCCGTTAAAGTCTGTGATAACTCCACGATTAGTGCCTTTCTCTTTGATGCTGGCACCGATGATTGGTTCGTTGGCTGTATCGGTGACCTGTCCGGAAAGTCGGATGGTTTGCGCCAATGTGCCAAAAGGAATCATAAGAATAAAAAGCAGAACCAGTAAGGAGGCTCTTGTTTTGAATTCATTCTTTGCATTCATGGTCATACGTGTTAAGGTTGATAACTGTTGTTTTTTACGTCGCTAAGTAACAGGTGGCAGACCTAAGAGCCTAATGAATGAATACTACAGAAAGACTACAAGAGCGAGGTTCCTGTTGTTTTTTAGTCTACATGTTAGTTGATAATTGCTTTATTACTAGTATGATATGTATTTGATGCATATCTACAAATCAATTGTCTCAAATGTTTTGCAGATATGAGATCAGATCATCTTCCGTTGATAGCTCCAACGACTTTCGGAGTCGGTATCTGCCCATGTTGATGGTCTTCGGCGTATTGCCTGTCAGCATGGCGATTTCTTTGGTTGACAGATTAACTCTTAACAATGTGGCAAGATGTTTCTCTCCTTGGGTCAGTCCCGGATGTTTTTCGGAGAGGCGTTGAAGGAACTCCTTGTTCTTTTCTTCCACTCGCATCAGTAGAGCTTGGTCTGTCTTGTCTCCATTTTGATATTGGCTAATGAAGGCATTGATTTTTTTCAAATAGGGTATGAGTGCTTGTTGATCCATTTTATACCCCTGTTTGAGCATCTCTCTGATTTTTCCCAGTAGCTCATTCCTGCTGTGAAGAAATACGGCAAAGCTGGTAGCTTCCTGACGGCTATCCTCCAGTGCACTCTGGATGGATTGTAATTTTTGCTCTTGCTGACGTACTTTTAATTCTGTCAGCTGGTGCTCCGATTGTTCCAGATTGTATTGAGCGGTCATCAGTTGCAGGTTCTTTTTACGCTTATACCATTTGTTATAGAAAAAGCCGAACAGGATAAATGAAATGAGCAGGAGTATCAGTACAACGATGTTGCGTCGGAGTAACTCAATCTGGTAGGCCTGTTCTTTGAGTTCAGTTTTTCTTTGCAGGTCTTGATATTTCTTGTAGGATATTTCTTGTTCGACAATGCGCAGCTTGCTTCCGTTTTGCAAGCTTTTGCTGAGGGTGTACAGTTGTGTGAGGCATTGATAGGCTTTAGCATAATTACCTAGCGCTTCATATACCCACGATGAATATTCATAGTTGTCGCAAATGAGTTCTTTGGCATTGATGGAAGATGCCGCGTCGTATGCTTTCTGCAATGCAAGAAGTGCATTGGAATATTGTTTGGCATAGAAATATTGCTTTCCCATGTTGTTGTAGTTTTCCCCTAGCGACCATTGTGAATCCAAATTCCGGTTGATGATGATGGCTTCACGGATCAGACCGATCTTCTCTTCAAAGTTACCTTGGTATAGGCATAAGTTGTTCAGGTTCGCAGCTATCCCGCGTAAATTCTTCTGATGCCGGTTGATGGCCAGTGCTTGTTGGAGAAACTGCTCGGCGGTGTCAAATTCATTTTTGGAGTAATGGACGATTCCACGATTGTTGTAGCAGGAAGCTATGGAGACAGAGTCACCGATAGACTTGAAAATAGCAGTCGCTTTATCAATCATCTCAATGGCCTTGTTATAGTCTGACAGTTTGCAATAGACGACTCCGATCAGTGCCTGGATTTCTCCGCTCAAGGCTTTATTGGATGGGGCTACATATTCTAATGCATCGTACAGGCTTTTGATGCTGGCATCAAAATTTCCCAAGAGGTTTTCTGCCTGACTATAGTAAAAGAGGGCGCGTGCTTTCAGGTCATTCTGTCGTTCATCTGGGAACAGGGCGATGACCTTTGATGCATAGTAGCTGGCTTGTTGCGGGTTATTGTATAATGATTCCGTAGCTTTATTGATAAGTGAATCGGCTTTCTCCTGTTCGTTTTCGGCATGGCTGCTGAATAGGCTGATCAGACATAGGATGAGGCTGAGAGGAATTTTGTGCTTCATGGTTTAGGCTTTATTGAAAATAGTCTTCTGCAAAAATAGATTTTTAACTTGATATGTCCTAACGGAATATCGTTGGATTTGGTCTTCTGACACTGTTCGTGACCTTGTGTTGAACGGTGTCAGAAGGGGGGCTTGTGGAAACTTGAAGATAAGGATGATTGGTAGATAATATTGATAAATCACGTCCTGTCCATTCCGTCTGCAGGATGCTTTTGACAGCAATAACTCTTCTTGTACTTTGGAAAGAGATTGGCTGAAGAGAACCGTTTGTCAGATAAATCCTGCTTAAATGCACTCGATATGGAGAAATTTACATGCTTTTGTACCAAGGAACATGCTTTATTCTGGCATAAAGTTGTGGAGGTTCTAGTTGACCTCTATCTTTGGGAATGCAAGAGATGCATTAGAAATCAAGTAATGGAGAATTATGAAAAAAAAGAACATTGAAGAAGTGCCGAGACTCAACGGCTGTGCCTTCAAAGAGAGGCGCATGCAATTTGCTTACGGGTTGTCGGCCGTTTTGTTAACCTTTTCTTTATCGACAGCCCCGGCGATGGGAGCACAGGAAAGTCCGGTTCTCGCAATAGAAGATGTGCAGCAGGCACATACCGTCAGCGGACAGGTACTGGATGAACGCGGAGAACCGATGATTGGTGTTTCCGTGCGGGTGAAGGGCTTTAACCAAGGTGTGATTACGGACCTGGACGGGAACTTCAAGTTGAATGTACCTGCCGGAGGCAAGGAAATCCAACTGAGCTATGTGGGTTACCAGACGAAGAGCGTAGCCATTGAAGATAGCCGGATGACCATCCGGATGGAGCCCGACAACAATATGCTCGATGAGGTCGTGGCTATCGGCTATGCCAAGGTGAAGCGCAAGGACCTGACGGGGGCAACCACCTCTGTGACCGGGAAAGACCTGGCGATGGCTCCTGTGACATCGGCTGCACAAGCCTTGTCGGGCAAGGCTGCCGGTGTGCAGGTCATCTCGCAAAGTGGTGCCCCGGGCGCCGACATCAATATCACCGTGCGGGGTGGTACGTCCATCACACAAGGTACGGAGCCTCTTTACATTGTCGACGGATTCCAGATGGAAAGCGGCTTGCGCAATGTGGATATCAACGACATCGAGAGCATCGACGTGATGAAGGACGCCTCGGCAACAGCCATCTACGGAGCACGTGGCTCCAATGGGGTCATCTTGATTACCACCAAGTCGGGAAAGGCCGGGAAGACGGAAGTGTCCTACAACGGTTTTGTCAGCTTTGACCATCTGGGCAAGAAACTCGACCTGCTCGGTGTGGAAGACTATGCCCGGTATCAATACGAGTTCCAGCTCTTGCGCGACAATCAGGACAACTGGGCAGGCATCTTTGGCGGAAACATCAACGATGCCGACTTCTATACCGGAGCATACGGGCGCATTCATGATGAATATGCCAACCGCAAAGGCATTGACTGGCAAGATGAGGTCTTCGGTGGAACCGGCGTCACACAGAACCACAACCTGACGGTCAGCGGTGGCAGTCCGAAGACACGCTACATGCTGAGCTATAACTATACGGGTGAAGACGGCATCATGGACAGGCATGGTTATCGTAAAAACAGCATACGTGCCAAAATCAACCATGAACTCTGGAAAGGCGTACGCTTCGACTTTGCCTCCAGTCTGCAACAGACCAAACTGGAAGGCGGCGGTTCCTTGGGAGGAACATTGAAACAGACGATTCTCCAGCCGGTGACGGGTGGCGTCCGTTGGACAAACGAGCAGTTGCTGGGGGCTGATTTGGCTGATTTGTTCTCGGAAATGTATGGTGGGGACAATTATGACGCCAATAATCCCTTGCTGAACAATCAGGCTATCACGAATAAGAAGTATACCCGTTTTGCACAAATCAATGCCGGGCTGGAGTTTGACATTATCAAAGGAATGACCTTCCGTACGGCTGCCAGCTACCAGTGGCAGCAGGTACGCAGGGACTATTGGGACAATGGCTCCACCAAGACAGCTTCGTCCAACCAGAGTCCTTACGGATATGGCAGCAGGGACAACAGCGAGAAATATTCATGGCAGATTACCAACACGCTGAACTACGCGTTCACGCCGGCGGAAAAGCACAGCCTGAACGTGATGCTCGGTCAGGAGACCTGGTATGAGGAACGCTTGAACCTGGATAACGAATACCGCAGTTTCTCGGATGGCAATTTCGGACTGAACGATGTCAGCATGGGACAGCCTTACACCTGGGAATCCGGCAAGGGGCGTCAGGGACTGGTGTCTTTCTTCGGACGTCTGTCCTATAACTATGATGAGCGTTATCTGCTCACCGCCACACTGCGTGCTGACGGCTCGTCCAAGTTTGCACGAGGCAACCAGTGGGGCTATTTCCCCTCAGCATCTGCTGCCTGGCGTATCTCGGAAGAGGGTTTCATGGAGGACCTCGACTTTGTCGACAACCTGAAATTGCGCGTTGGCTATGGAACGTCTGGCAACAACAACATAGATAATAATATGTATGCGACCGACTATGGTTCGGGACATTATGGCTATCATGGCACGGATTTCATCACCTTGGTGCCCGGCAGCGTGTTGGGCAATCGCGCCTTGCGTTGGGAGAAGACGACATCGACCAATGTCGGGCTGGATGTGTCGCTGTGGAGAAGCCGTTTCAACCTGTCGATCGACTGGTATAACAATGAGTCGTCCAACCTGCTCATCAAGAACAAGATTCCCAGCTCGACGGGATATACGAACCAGTTCCAGAACATCGGCTCCATCCGCAACAGAGGAGTGGAGTTGGTGCTGAACACAACGAACATCCGGACGAAAGACTTTACGTGGAACATGGATTTCAACATCGCATTCAATCGTTCCAAGGTGCTTGAAATCTATGGCGAAGGAGATACCGACTATTTCGTTCAGGAATACGAATCCCGGATGGGCTTCAAGGTCGAGAAGGGAAAGCCGTTGGGGCAATTCTATGGTTTGCTGTACGATGGCATCTATACGACCGACGACTTCACGCAACAGCCTGACGGAAGTTACTTGCTGAAAGACGGCATCGCTTCCTTGAAAGGGTTCAACCGTAAGAATGTGAAACCCGGCGATACCAAGTACAAGCCTACTGCCGGAGAAACCGACAAGGAGGGGAACCCCGTCTGGGGGACCAATGACCGCACTGTCATCGGGCATGCCGCGCCGGACTTTTCCGGAGGCTGGAACAATACGTTCCTTTACAAAGGTTTCGATTTGAGCGTATTCATGAACTTCTCCGTGGGGAACGATGTGTTCAATATGAGTACACAACGTTTTGTCGGTCCCTACCTGCCCAATCAGAATACCATTGCCAAGATGGCTGAACGCTTTACGTTGGTTGACCCGGTTACCGGACGCGAAACAACCGATTTGGAGCGGTTGGCTACTCTGAATCCTGCCCAACACGACAAGGGCACCATGTGGAACATCTCTTCCAACAACAAGACAGCCATCACCGACCACAGCAGTTACTACCTTGAGGACGGTTCCTTCTTGCGCCTGAGTACCATCACGCTGGGATACACCCTGCCGGAGGAATTCATCCGCCGCGTCAAACTCAACAAGGCACGCATCTATTGTACGCTCAACAACATTTACACCTTTACCGGTTATGAAGGATATGACCCTGAAGTCTCAGCCTCCAGCAGTGCGCTGACTCCGGGAGTTGACAATTCATCCTATCCACGTTCCAAGAGCTGGGTACTGGGTGTAAACTTAACCTTTTAAATACGGAATGCATTATGAACAAAACATTACATATCATCGGGGTGGCTGCCTTGCTCTGTACAGCCACTGCATGTGAAGACTGGCTCGACATGCCGTCGGAGTCAAAGGCAGACAGCTCGACCATCTTCTCCACGGTAAGCCGGGCTGAAATGGCGGTCATGGGTGGCTATGCGTCCCTCCATACACAGGAGGAAGGCTACCAGCTGCTCATGGGCACTGATGAGGCGACTTCTACGGAGTCGAACTCCAAGTACGCCGTATCGAACTACGACTATACCAATACCTCCAGCATGCTCAGCCGTACGTATAACTCCATGTATCAGGCCATCGAGTATGCCAATGTCTGCATCAAGAGCCTGCCCGACATGAAGGTGACGGACGGCGAACGCCGGAAGGTGGATGCGTTGCTGGGCGAGGCGTTGGCCATCCGTGCCTATGCCTATTGGAACCTGGTGCGGTTTTACGGCGATGTGCCTTATACGTCCGTGCCGACGGCTGACCTGACCTCGTTCTCTTCGTCACGGGTAAGCCGGGACACGATTTATGACCATTGCGTTGCCGACCTGCAACGTGCGGTGGAGCTGCTGCCTTGGCGCAGCGAGGGCATGGTGGATACGCCCGAACGCTTCACGAAGAACGCGGCTTATGGCATGTTGGCTCGTGTGGCGCTCTATGCTGCCGGCTATTCATTGCGCTGGGACTTGAACACGGTGCCTTACGATGCCGCAACCTGCCGGGTGGCACAACGTGCGGACGACAAGCGCATCCAGGAGCTCTACCGGATTGCAGCAGACGCCTGTCAGGCTGTCATCAATAAGGGAGAGAACCATCTGCTGAAAGACTACGACAAGGTGTTCCGTGACTTGGGCAATCAGGCCTACAACGAAGAGACCCTGTTGGAGTATGGCTGGTATGGTCCCAACTCGACCGACGTCCGCACCGGTTATGTGAATGGCATACCGACCAGTGGAACCGATAAGGAAGCTTTGGGAAAAGGCGGGGCACAGATGGTAGCCATGCCGACCCTGTATTTCGAGTTTACGGAGGGCGACCAGCGCAGGGATGTGTCTGTCAGCAACTACGGACTGCAACTCTCTGCCGGGAACAATGCCTATCAGATGCTGACGTTTGCCGGAATGGGCGTGGGCAAATACCGCATCAACTGGAAGTCCACCCGGGGGGCGTCCGATACGCGCCGGGACATCAACTGGCCGCTCTTGCGCTACTCGGATGTACTGCTGATGTATGCAGAAGCGTTGAATGAGATTCACCACGGGGCAACTCCCGAGGCTGTGAATGCCGTGAAGGAAGTCCGGATGCGGGCATTCCGTAACGATGCCGCCAAGGTGGGTACCATCCCTACGGGTTACGCTGCATTCAAGGACTTCCTGATTGAGGAACGTAAGCTGGAGCTTTCCAACGAGGGACTGCGGCGAACGGACCTCGCGCGTTGGGGCATCCTGGTCGACTACCTGACGGCAGAAAAAGAGAAGCTCGTGCTGTTGGCCAAACGGGCCGGACGTTATGCCGGGGTCGCTCCTTACCGTGCCTATAAGTTGACCTCGAAACCTGCCTTCAACGATGCCACGGTGGCGCTGCCCTATGTGGAGCTAACGGAGCAGGAAGTCGAGGAATTCCTTACTCCCGATGAACTGAAGACGCTGCATGTCCTGAATTCAGGTACGAGTGGTTTCCTGACGAAGACATTCTACGAGGACGCTGCCGGAAAAGTCTATTTCGTGAAGCCTGCGCAGGGCGAAGTCACTCCCGTGACCTACACGCTGCTCAACATGTTCGGCATTCACACCATCAAGCAGAAGGGCAACCTGTGTGTGGAAGAGGTCAAGGGTGTTTCTGACAACAACCCTTGGATTACAGGCAGTACCGGTGTGTTCTATGGGTTGAAGAAGAATATGACCGAGCTGATGCCTTTCAACACGACCGGCATTATTGATGTCAACCCGGGGTTGGCACAGCAGCAGCACCCTTGTTATTGATGTCACGTAGTCTGCCTCCGTCAGGTGGTAGAAATAGAAGAAAAGGGCTGAGTTCTCATGGGGAGCTCAGCCCTTTTCTTAGTACGCTCGGCATGAGTGTTGTCTAACGGGTGCAAGTCCCGAGTAAGCCCTAATAGCGGGAATTACATAGCCCCAGGCAAGGGTGTTCATCGCGAGGTGAAATCTGAAGGAAGCCGTCGGCAAACATCTGGCCTAACGAACAGAAACTTCATACAAGGCATATGACCGTGGGTAAGATTGCTAAACAAATCGAAGCCCTATAGCTATTCGGAACGGTCGGTGTAGATGAAGTAGGTATAAGATGGAAAGACAACGCCCTTATCCGAGGAGGTCTCACGGACGCTTCGAATAGTTTTTTTTACGAAAGAAGTGGAGTAAAGCTTGTCGTGAGAAGTCAGCAGACGCCATAGTAGTGCAGCTGTCGATAGAGTTGCATGAAGGGCAGAACCTAACAATTAAACGATAGTAATTGAAACATACCATATGAAGGACAGAATGCAGAAAACATTATCACGTTTTAATGGCTGCCCTCAAAGGAATAGGTCGGAAACCGAAAGATATGGGGGAGTGCAGACCTTTATGTGGATGTGTGAAGACAACATCGTGGAAGTACCATTCGACAAGGAACACCTTTTCGAGCAAATTCTCAGTCCGTCAAATCTCAACAGAGCCTACAAAACAGTGGTGAGAAACAAGGGATGTGGTGGAATCGACAAGATGTCGTGCGAGCAATTGCTCCCATGGCTCCTGACCAATAGGGAAATGCTCCTTAGTTCCTTGATGGACGGCTCTTACCATCCGAACCCGGTAAGAAGGGTAGAAATCCCCAAAGACAATGGCAAGATGCGCCTTTTAGGTATCCCCACCGTGATAGACCGATTGGTGCAACAAGCCATAAACCAAGTGTTGACTCCCATCTATGAGAACCAATTCTCCAAGACAAGCTACGGCTTCCGTCCGAGAAGAGGATGCCATGACGCACTACGTGAAGCGCAGAGGATAATCAATGAAGGCTACGTATATGTTGTAGACCTTGACCTTGAACGCTTCTTCGACACGGTGTGCCACAGCAAGCTCATAGAAATCCTCAGCCGTACCATAAAAGACGGCAGAGTGGTCAGTCTTATACATAAGTATCTCCGTAGCGGTGTAATGAATAAAGGCTTGTTTGAAGCGAGCGAGGAAGGAACTCCCCAAGGAGGTCCGCTAAGTCCCTTGTTGAGCAACATTATGCTCAATGAACTGGACAAAGAGCTGGAACTCAGAGGCCTCCCTTTTGTGCGCTATGCGGATGACTCGATGATATTCTGCAGGTCCCGAAGGGCAGCAATGCGAGTGAAGGAGAGCATAACCCGATTTATAGAGAACAATCTATATCTCAAAGTCAACCAGGAGAAGACCGTAGTGTCGTATGTGCGCGGAGTGAAATATCTCGGCTATTCCTTTAATGTAATGAAAGGTAAATGCCAACTTACGGTACACCCGAAATCCAAAGCCAAGATGAAGTCAAGACTAAAAGAACTGACAAGTCGCAGCAATGGATGGGGATATTCCAAGAGAAAGCAAAAGCTCAAAGAATACATAAGAGGATGGGTCGGCTATTATCATCTTGCCAATATGAAACGTCTTCTACTTACCACTGACGAATGGTTAAGGCGTAGAATACGTATGTGTATATGGAAAGCATGGAAGAAAGTCAAGACAAAAGTGGCAAACCTCATTAGATGCGGTATCGATAAGTACAAGGCATATGAATGGGGTAATACTCGCAAGGGCTGCTGGCGCATAGCAGACAGCCACATAATGCACAGGGCAATCACAAATGAGAACTTGCGCAAAGCAGGGTATGCTACTTTAATGGGTGAATATCTCGAATGGTACCCAAAATAGGAACCGCCGTATGCGGAACCGCATGTACGGTGGTGTGAGAGGACGGAAAACTACGTCGTTTTCCTCCTACTCGATTCTTCCTCAATGCCTGCATGCCGGTGTAAACCTGTCTTGCATCCACACCTTCTTCAGTTCCTCACACCCGCAAGCCGTTCACACATCCTCCTTCTTGCTTGAGCCCTTTTCGTCCCTTCAGCAAGGCATTTCGTCCTATACGGCTTGGGACTTCGAGTTCCAGGGCTTGGGACTATGAGTTCCAAAGGCTGGGACTATGAGTTCCACGGCGTGGAACTGGAAATCCCATCGGCAGGTCGTCCGTCGGAGAACAGCTTTATCCCTCTTTGCTCTCAAAATCCTTCCGGTGCTGCATGATGGATGCCATGTGGTTCTGCGCCCATTCCGTCAGGGAAAGAATGATGGGGACCAGGCTGCGCCCGGTGTCCGTCAGCTCATACTCTACCCGGACGGGAACTTCCGGGAAGACCGTCCGCTTCAGCAGACCGTCCGCTTCGAGAACGCGCAACGTGTTCGACAGCACCTTGGTGGAAATGTCGGGGATGAGCTTGCCCAACTGCCCGAAACGGGTACTTCCGTTTTCACTGAGTAACAGGATGATGAGGAAAGACCACTTGTTGCCGAACCGTGACACCACGTTGCGGATGGGGCAAATCTCGATGATGGAATATTTTTCTAGATTTTTTGCCATGACAAAGGTTTGTTTTACAGTAAAAGTGAGTTGGAGGTAACTAGCTTCCCTTCAGGTAACGTATTGTCTGTAAGCGGAATGACTGTTACCTTTGCACCGTCGGTGAGGGAACTTCAGACGCTGCAAAGGTAGTGAATCATCGGCATGAAACAACCACAGACAAGAAAAAACAGTAGACGTATGAAACAGATGAAGCAAATTGCAGAAGCTGCCAACTTCACGGCTGTAGAGGTTGGCAAGTTGAGTGAACTGAGTGACTATGTGCTGGAACTGGGACCGGATGTCAAGGTTCCCGGTAAGGTCTTCGGAGGCACGGCGGTGCATGCCACGGGCGGAGAGTTCTCTTTCCAGCTGTTCCAGCCCGGGACTGAAACCGGTTTCCTGCATACGCACAAGCAGCATGAGGAGCTCTACTTCTTCCTCAGCGGAAAAGGGGAATTTCAGGTGGACGGACAGGTGTTCCCCGTAGGAGAGGGGAGCGTGGTCCGTGTCGCTCCGGCAGGACGCCGTTCCGTGCGTAACAACGGGACTGCTCCGCTCGTGATGCTCTGTGTGCAATACCGGGGTGGGACCTTCACGGCGGACGATGCCCAGGATGGCAATATCCTGTCCGAACGCGTGGAGTGGGGCGACTGACAGAAGTGCCCGGCATGTTCAGGAGGATGTATCCGGCTCTTTGTGGGGCGGATGTATCCTCCTGTTCTTTAGTTGTTTAGCGTGTCAGCGCCTGCTCGATGTCCGCCAGAATGTCTTCCACATCTTCGATGCCGACGGAGAGGCGTATCAGGTCCGGAGCGATGCCTGCTTCCTTCAGTTGCTCGTCGCTCAGCTGACGGTGCGTGTGGCTGGCAGGGTGGAGCACACAGGTGCGCGCGTCCGCCACGTGCGTCACGATGCTGATCATCTTCAGGCTGTCCATGAAGTGGATGGCATCCTCGCGTGAGCCTTTCAGTCCGAAGGCTATGACGCCGCACGAGCCGTTGGGGAGGTATTTCTGCGCCAGTTCGTAGTACTTGTTGCTCTTCAGTCCGCAATAGTGTACCCAGGCTACACGCGGATGCTTCTCCAAGTATTCAGCTACCGTCTGGGCGTTGCGGCAGTGCTGGGGGACACGCAGATGGAGGGTCTCCAGTCCGAGATTGAGCAGGAACGCGTTTTGCGGCGACTGGATGGAACCGAGGTCGCGCATCAGCTGTGCCGTTGCCTTGGTGATGTATGCCATCTTGCCGAATGCCTTCGTGTAGGTCAGCCCGTGGTACGAGGGGTCGGGTTGGGTCAATCCGGGGAACTTGTCGGCATGTGCGTCCCAGTCGAAATTGCCGCTGTCGACGACTGCTCCGCCCACACACACGGCGTGTCCGTCCATATACTTGGTCGTGGAGTGGGTCACGATGTCGGCTCCCCATTCAAACGGACGGCAGTTGATCGGGGTAGCGAACGTGTTGTCGACAATCAGGGGTACCCCGTGGCTGTGGGCGATGCGTGCGAACTTCTCGATGTCGAGCACCTGTATGCCCGGGTTGGAGATGGTCTCGCCGAAGAGGGCTTTGGTGTTCGGACGGAAGGCCTTGCTGATTTCCTCTTCGCTGGCATCAGCGTCGATGAAGGTGCAGTCGATGCCCATCTTTTTGAGAGTGACACCGAAGAGGTTGAACGTGCCGCCATAGATTGCCGTGGCACAGACGAGGTGGTCGCCGGCTTCACAGATGTTGTAGACGGCATAGAAGTTGGCTGCCTGTCCCGAGGAGGTCAGCATGGCGCCCACGCCGCCTTCGAGTGCGGCAATCTTGGCTGCCACGGCGTCGTTGGTAGGGTTCTGCAGACGGGTATAGAAATAGCCGTTCTCTTCCAGGTCGAAGAGGCGTGCCATCTCTTCGCTGCTGCTATATTTGAAGGTGGTGCTTTGGTAGATGGGGAGTACGCGAGGCTCTCCGTTCTTGGGTGTCCATCCTGCCTGGACACACAGTGTGCCGCGTTTAGTTTGCTTTGTCATAATGTTATCAGTTTTATATTTTGACTCTCTAAATGAAGTTGAATGGTGCAAAAGTAGGGAAAATATTGTAATTTTGCCGCGGTATAAATTTAAAAGACACCGAAAACCTTAGTTGATGGAAGCTTTGAACCGTTATCTCGTCCGTGCCCTCTTCCTGCTGTTGCTGTGCTTTCCGGCGATGGCCGTGCAGGCGCAACAGAAGGATGTGCCCCGTCGGGGGGAAGGCATCACCACTTTTCTCCAGCGTCACGGGCGTTCGCCTCGCAAGTATTATGCTGCTTTTATAGAACTGAACCGCGACAAGCTGGGGCGCAGCCGGGAGCTTCGTCTGGGTGTCTCTTATGTCATTCCTCCGTTGGAGAGTGCAGCGGAAGGGAAGCGGAAGTCGCGCCGTTCGTATGTCAACGAGCCGTTGTTCGGCAAGCGTTTTGATGACGTGAAGGTCACTTCCAACCGCCTGGCAGGCTGCTGTTTCTATGTGGTGAGCGGTCATGGCGGTCCTGACCCCGGTGCCATCGGACGCGTAGGGAAACATGAACTCCATGAGGATGAATATGCCTACGACATCGCTCTGCGTCTGGCGCGTTACCTGTTGCAGGAAGGGGCAGACGTGCGTATCATCATCCGCGATGCGAAGGACGGCATACGCAACGATGCCTACTTGTCGAACAGCAAACGGGAGACGTGCATGGGCGACCCGATTCCTCTCAACCAGGTGCGCCGGTTGCAACAGCGTTGTGACAAAATCAATGCACTCTATGCCCGCGACCGTAAGAAGTACAGCTATTGCCGTGCCATCTTCATCCATGTCGACAGTCAGGGAAAGGGCAAGCAGATGGATGTCTATTTCTATCATTCTGCTGGAAGCAAGTTGGGCAAACGGCTGGCCACGTCCATGCGTTCCACGTTCAAGACCAAGTATGGCATCCATCAGCCGAACCGCGGATTTACGGGGACGGTGAGTGAACGCGGACTGTATGTGCTGCGGAACACCACGCCGGTCTCTGTCTTTGTGGAACTGGGAAACATACAGAACCAGTTTGACTTGCGCCGTCTGATTGACAGCTCCAACCGGGAAGCCCTTGCCAAGTGGTTGAAGGACGGATTCGTGAAAGATGTGAAGCAATAGCCTCCTGTTAACTCCTCACCTTCTGATTAAAGAAAAGAACAATGAAACATACTTATTCCGTACAACTCCGCTTCAGTGATGTGGACCAACTGGGGCACGTGAACAATTCCGTTTATTTCTCCCTGTATGATTTGGGCAAGACTGCCTATATGCGCGATGTCCTGGGCGAACGTGTGGATTATCGTCGTACGTCGATGGTCGTTGCCAACCTGAATGCCAACTTCTTTGCTCCCGTATTCTTTACCGACCGGCTGGCGATTGAAACCTCGACGGTCCATCTGGGCAACAAGAGCTTTGTGTTGTGGCAACGTGCCGTATGTGAAGACAGCGGGGAGGTGAAATGCGAATGCCGCACGGTGATGGTCGCTTTCGATGTCGAGACGCAGCAGGCCATCCCCATTCCGCAGGCATGGAAGGAGGCGATTGCCCGTTTTGAGGGGACGACGGTAGAGGCGTTGTCCGATGAACGATGAGCAGTGAATGATGAACATAAAAAAATGCTGCCCATGACCTTCGCAGGCGATGGGCAGCATGTTACAATACAAAATACAAATACAACTAAACGAGATTCTATTATTAAACGATTCCTTGTGCCATCATTGCATGAGCCACTTTCATGAAGCCTGCAATGTTTGCACCTTTCACGTAATTAATGTAACCGTCAGGTTGTGTACCATACTTCACGCACTGTGCGTGGATGTTACCCATAATTTCGTGAAGTCTGCGGTCTACTTCTTCAGCAGTCCAGCTAATATGCATTGCGTTTTGGCTCATTTCCAAGCCCGAGGTGGCAACACCACCGGCATTGACTGCCTTACCCGGAGCGTAGAGGATCTTATGCTCGATGAAAGCGTCGATAGCTTCCGGCGTACATCCCATGTTGGAAATCTCACCTACACAAGTCACATTGTTATTGATTAAGGCTTTGGCGTCTTCTCCATTCAGCTCGTTCTGGGTTGCGCAAGGCAGAGCGATGTCCACTTTCACTTCCCAAGGACGACGGCCGGCTACGAATTTGGCATTCGGATATTTCTCTGCGTAGGGAGCTACGATATCGTTACCCGAAGCACGGAGTTCGAGCATATAGTCAATCTTTTCGCCACTGATGCCGTCCGGGTCATATACATAACCGTCAGGACCGGAGATGGTGACTACTTTGGCACCGAGTTGGGTTGCCTTGGTTGCAGCACCCCAAGCCACGTTACCGAAACCGGAGATGGCAACAGTCTTGCCTTTGATGTCAATGCCTTTGGTTTGCAGCATGTGGTTTACGAAATACAAGCCGCCGAAACCGGTTGCTTCAGGACGAATCAGTGAACCACCGAATTCCAATCCCTTACCGGTGAATGTACCTGTAAATTCGCGGGTCAGCTTCTTGTACATACCGAACATATAGCCCACTTCGCGACCGCCTACGCCGATGTCGCCGGCGGGAACGTCCATGTCAGGACCGAGGTGACGCCACAATTCGAGGATGAAGGCTTGGCAGAAACGCATTACTTCAGCGTCGCTCTTACCGCGCGGAGAGAAGTCTGAGCCACCCTTGCCACCGCCCATAGGCAATGTGGTCAAGGCATTCTTGAAGGTTTGTTCGAAGCCCAAGAACTTCAGAATTGACAAATTGACAGATGCGTGGAAACGGATACCGCCTTTGTACGGGCCAATGGCGTTGTTGAACTGAACGCGGTAACCGAGGTTTACTTGAACTTTACCATTATCGTCTACCCAAGGAACTCTGAAGGTGAAAATGCGATCGGGTTCCACTAAGCGTTCGATAAGGCTCACTTTTTCAAATTCAGGATGTTGGTTGTAGATATCTTCGATAGACATGAGCACTTCTCTCACGGCTTGCAGATATTCCAATTCGCCCGGGTGTTTGGCTTCCAAGGAAGCCATGATGTTTTCAATATTCATGGTAGTTCTGTATTATAGGTTAATGATAAAATGTAATCATTACGTCTGCAAATATAGGGCTTGTTGGGAATGAACCAAAACTTTTTGCCTGAAATTTCTCTCTTTTTTGATAAAATGTTAGTTTGGGTCGATAAAGCTGTTTTATAACACTGTTTTATAAATGGATTTCCGCGTTTCCGGTGGAATGGGTGTACAGGGAGCACTGAAGTGAGGGCTTCATTCGGCTCATTTCTTTGTCAGCCGATGTGCCGGAAGCTGCCTGTCCTGATTCGCGACTGAGGTGCAGTGCATCTCCTCCGGAAGTTTTTGGAGGAAAGAAATACCCGCACCGAGAATCTTTCTTAAATTTGTGCTCTTAACATAAAGAGTATAGCATGAACCGACTCCTACCTTATATAATATATGTGTGGTGTCTTTTTGTTGCGGCAGCTGTTCGGGCGCAGGACAACATGAGCGAGCGTTGTTTCTCGGTCAACGACGGACTGTCGCAGGGCATTGTGCAGGACATTATCCAGGACCGCAACGGATACATCTGGTTTTCCACCTGGAACGGATTGAACAAGTATGACGGGTATGTGTTCACCTCCTTTAAGTCACATCCGGGGGAGGGAGCCGTGTTGTCCAGCAACCGTTTCGTGGAGCTGAAGGAGAGCGCGTCGGGTGACATCTGGTGCCTGACGCAGGAGCATTGTGCTTATTTGTTCGATATCCAGACTTCGACGTTCATCGACGTGCTGGGTCCTTACCTGAAAGATATCCCCTCGCTGCATTTCGATAAGATTGTCTGCCTGTCTACCGGCGTCACCTGGTTGCTTTCGGGCGACGGGGAAGTGTGTGTGCGGGTGGATGAAAAACAGTTGGGGACGGAACAGGCCATCCGTGTCTATGATGCCGATACCAAGGGGTGGCATGCCGGTGCTGTCTCGCAAGTGAAGGCTGACAGCGACGGTGATGAGTGGGTGCTCACGGACAAGGGCATCAACCTGATTGGCAAGAAACGGATTGAATGTGATTTCCCCTTCCGCTACATGACCGAGAAGATCGGGCGCAAATGGCTCATCTCGTCCGATGGTCAGCTTGCCGAGTTCACGGCTAAGGGAGTGCGCTTCATGGACCGTGCTCCGGGAGTGAGCCGTGTGTATCAGATGAAAGCCATCTCCGACACCCTGCTGACGGTGGGAACGGATGCCGGGCTGCTGCTCGTACGTATTCCCGACGGGAAGATGAAGATGGTCGACATCCGTTCGGCGGCGCAGCCTGTCGCTGACGTTCTGTCGGTGTTCAAGGACTCCTCCAGGCGGTTGTGGATGTTCACCCCTTCAGCCGGCGTGGTGATGTATGAGCTGACCGACGGACGCTGTACGACCCTGCTGCCGTCCGTGTCCCGTGACTTGTCCGAGACTGCTCATCCTTTTGTCTATGAGGATGAGAGGGGACTGGTGCGTGTATATCCCCGGGGAGGCTATCTGTCCTGTTATGACCCGAAGGCCCGACAACTCAGACCTTATACCAATCCCGATGGCTCTTTATTGACCAATACGGTCCGTGTGTACCTCGTCGACCGTCAGAAAAACATCTGGTACGGGGGACCGCGTAACCTGTATCACGTGACTTTCTTCCATGACAACGTGGACTACCTGCCTGGCTTGGGGACGGTCGAGGCACGTTGCCTCTTTACTGACCGGGAACGGAACCTGTGGGTCGGCACCAAGGACGGTTACCTGCGTATGTATCGTGGGGAACGGCTGGACCTTCCGCCTCTCTACCTGACGACGACCGGACGGTTGACCACAGCTCCGTCCAAGTTCATCGGCAATGTCTACTGCATGATGCAGGATGCCGGGGGAATCCTGTGGCTGGGTACGCGAGGACAGGGACTGGTGCGTGCAGTCCCCGCAGGGGAAGCTTATGCCTTGCGGCGTTTCCTGTCCCGTCCTGATGACGAATGCAGCTTGAGCAGCAATGATATCTATGCACTCTGTCAGGACCGGAAGGGACATATCTGGGTGGGAGCCTACCAGGGCGGACTGAACCTGCTGGAGCAGGATGGCGACCGCTATCGTTTCATCCACGGAGGCAACCGCCTGCGCAACTATCCCTATCCGTATGCAAAGTCCAAGATTCGTTCCATTACCGAAATGCCGGGTGGCGTCCTGCTTGCCGGAGCTTCCGAAGGACTGCTGGCATTCTCGTCGGACTTTGACCGTCCCGAGGCCATCAAGTTCCGTCTGCATACCGCCGAGTATGACCGTGCCGACGGAATGACCTGTACCGAAGTGATGCAGGTCGGTGCTTCCGGTGACAGTGTCTACATCGCCACTTCTACCGGAGGCTTCAACCGGGTGATGTCGGGACAGTTGTTGGCAGATACACTCCGTTTCCGTGCGATGGGAGTACGCGACGGGTGGATGTCCGACCTGGCACTCTCGTCGTTGGGCGTGCCCGGAGGCGATACCTGGTTTGTCACCGAGAACTACCTCATACGCAGCAATCGCGGGAGTGGACAGCAGGAGTATTACGGCAGTTCGTTCTTCCACAACGAGGTGTTCTTTTCCGAGGCGGCACCGGTCTGTCTGTCCGACGGACGCCTGCTCTTTGGCACTACCGACTACGGCGTGCTGGTGATAGCTCCCGACCGTCTGCGTGAACAGACCTATACACCGCCGCTGGTCTTTACGGGACTGCGCATCCGGGGACAGTCCAAGTCCATATCGCTCGACAACATCAACCACATCCGCCTGTCCCCCGACGAACGTTCGCTGACCTTCTATTTTGCAGCTTTGGACTATGCAAACGCTTCCGACATCCAGTATGCTTACCGCCTGGATGGGTTGGATAAGGACTGGAACTACTGTGGGACACTCCGTTCGGCAAACTACAACAACCTGCCGCCGGGCAACTATGTGTTCGAACTCCGCTCCACCAACAGCGACGGGGTATGGACATCGCAGGTGAAACGGCTGGAGGTCATCATCGAACCGACGTTCTGGGAGACTCCCTGGGCGATGGTGCTGTATGTGGTGCTGTTTATCCTGGCAGCCTTGCTGGTGGCCTATATCCTGTTCTACATCTACCGCCTGCGGCATAAGGTCGACGTGGAGCAACAGCTGGCGGAGGTGAAGCTGCGATTCTTCACAGACATTTCCCATGAACTGCGTACACCGCTCACACTCATTGTCAGTCCGGTGGATGAGGTGCTGGAACATGAAGACGGCTTGTCCGCCACTTCACGTGCCCACCTGGAACTGGTGCAGCGGAACGTGAAGCGCATGTTGAGGCTCGTGAACCAGTTGCTGGACTTCCGCAAGATTCAGAGCCGGAAGATGAAGCTGGTGGTCGAGGAGACGGACGTGGTCTCCCTGCTCACACGGGTTGCCGACTCGTTCCGTCTGCTGGCAGGAGAACACCGGATGACGTACCGCTTCGAGCACGACATGCCCGGACTGCGTCTGTGGGTGGACCGTGACAAGCTGGAGAAGATATGCTACAACCTCCTGTCGAATGCGTTCAAGTACACGGACGACGGAGGCACTGTCGTGCTTCGGCTGACGGAGACACAAAAGACCGTGGACCTCTCGGTGAGCGATACCGGGACAGGCATCTCGGAAGAAAAGCTGTCCCACCTCTTCGAACGCTTCGAGACCTTGGCAAGTCGCAGCTGGTCGCAACCTTCGTCGGGCATCGGGCTGTCGCTGGTCAAGGAGTTCGTGGAGTTGCATCACGGGACCATCGAGGTGAAGAGTAAGCCGGGCGAAGGGTCGGTGTTTACGGTCCACCTGCTGAAGGGACGGGCTCATCTGGAGAAGGACGGGCACACCGAGTTCCTCCTGACGGACAGCCTGCCGGACCGTGCAGTGGCACCTGCCGGTGGGGAGGCGTCGGCTGAAAGGGAAGAACCGGAAGGACAACCCGAGGATGACACCCTGTCGGTGCTGGTGGTCGAGGATAACGAAGAACTCCGTCTGTTCCTGAACGGCATCCTCTCGGAGAACTACCGGGTCTGGCTGGCAGCCGACGGACGTGAAGGACTGGAGCAGGCACGTGCCCAGTCGCCCGACCTGATTGTGAGCGACGTGATGATGCCTGTCATGGACGGCATGGAGATGGTGCGTCACATCAAGGAGGACCCGTCGCTCTGTCACACACCCATCATCCTGCTTACGGCAAAGTCTGCTCCGGAGGACTGCATCACGGGACTGGAGCAGGGCATCGACGACTATGTGACAAAACCATTCAGCGCCTCTTACCTGAAGGCGAAAATACAGAACCTCCTGCTTAAGCGGAAGCAGTGGCAGGAGCTGGTGCGTACCGAGCTGATGAAGAGAGAGCAGGCGGACTTCCAGCCGTCGGAGCTGCACTTGACCTCCTATGACCGCGACTTCATGGAACGCCTGATGGCGTTCATCGAGACGAACATGAGCAACACGGACCTGAAGGTGGAACAGATAGCCGACTCGATGAACCTGAGCCGTGCGGCATTCTACAACAAGCTGAAGACCATTGCGGGGCTGTCGCCCATCGACTTCCTCCGCGACATACGCATCAAGCGTGCCTGTCAGCTGATTGAGTCGGGCAGTTACACCATCCAGCAGGTGGCGTTCATGACCGGATTCAAAGACCCGAAATTCTTCAGTCGGACCTTCCGCAAAATCATGGACTGCTCACCGACCGAGTACAGGGAACGGATACAACCCAATCTAACTAAATAAACACACACTATTATGACGAAAATCTTGTTTGCGGTGTTGCTCTCCATCGCGTTCTGGTGCGCTCCGGCGCTGAGAGCAGAGAATTATCCTTATCGTAGCGATGTCCTTTGGGTCACGGTCCCCGACCATGCCGACTGGGTATACCGGACGGGGGAAAAGGCGAAGGTAGAGGTGCAGTTTTACAAGTACGGCATTCCCCGGGATGGCGTGGTGGTGGAATATGAGTTGGGAGGCGACCTTATGCCTGCCGACAAGACAGGGACCGTCACGCTGAAGAATGGTCGTGCCACCATCGACATGGGCACCATGAAGACTCCCGGCTTCCGTGACTGTCGTCTCACGGCGAAGGTGGACGGAGTGACTTACCGTCATCATGTCAAGGTGGGTTTCTCCCCCGAGAAGATTGAGCCGTACACCCAGCTGCCTGCCGACTTCCGTGAGTTCTGGCAGCAGGCACTGGACGAGGCGGAGCGTTGTCCGATGGTTCATTCGCTGACTCCTGCACCCGAGTATGCCAACGACAAGGTGGACTGTTACCTCCTGAAGCTACAGTGTGTCCGTCCGGGGAACTACGTTTACGGCTACTTGTTCATCCCGAAGGCGGAAGGCAAATACCCCGTGGTGCTCTGTCCGCCGGGGGCAGGTATCAAACCCATCAAGGACCCGACGCGCCACCGTTACTATGCCGAGGAGGGATGCATCCGCCTGGAGATTGAGATTCACGGCATACGCCCCGACCTGGGCGCCGATGCCTACAAGGAAGTCAGCAATGCCTTCGGCTCCAAGAACAACAGCTACCTCTGCAACGGGCTGGACGACCGCGACAGCTACTACATGAAACGGGTCTATCTGGCTTGTTCGCGCTGCATTGACTTCCTGACGTCGCTGCCACAGTGGGACGGCAAGAACGCTGTCCTCCAGGGAGGCAGCCAGGGTGGCGCACTTGCCATCGTGACGGCTGCCCTGAACAAGAAGGTGACTGCCTGTGTGGCAAACCATCCGGCACTGAGCGACATGGCGGGCTACCGTGCCGGACGCACCGGAGGGTATCCGCACTTCAAGACCAAATTCACAGGCATGGACACGCCGGAGAAGGAGAAGACCATGGCTTACTACGACGTGGTGAACTTTGCCCGTCTGCTGACCGTGCCGACCTACATGACGTGGGGATACAACGACAACACCTGTCCGCCGACTACCAGCTATGCGGTCTACAACGTCATCACGGCTCCCAAGGAGGCACTCGTCACACCCATCAACGAGCATTGGACCTCCGACGCCACTGAGCGCGGACACCTGGACTGGATAAAGAAACACTTGAAATAGGAAAGGCGGCAGAGGCACAACCTCTCCGGACAGAAAGCGTATGCAGGGAACAACCTTTTACATAAAGAATATGGTGTGCAACCGTTGCATCATGGCTGTGGAACAGCTGTTGGGACGGTTGCACTTCACCGTGCTCCATGTGGAACTGGGGAAGGCGGTGGTTGGCGAGGTGCCCGACGAGGCATCGGTGGAACAGTTGCGTCGGGAGCTGGAGGCACTGGGCTTCGAGTTGCTGGATGACCGACGGATGCAGCTCATTGAGCAGGTGCGCCATCTGGTCATTGACCTGGTGCATCACAAGAACAGTGCACTCCGCACCAACCTGTCAGACTACCTGACGGAGCATCTGCACCATGATTACAGTGCCTTGAGCAAGCTCTTTTCGGAGGTGACAGGGACGACCATCGAGAAATATTTCATCGCCCAGAAAATCGAGCGCGTGAAGGAGCTGCTGGTCTATGACGAACTGTCGCTCAGCCAGATTGCCGACCTGCTGAACTATTCGAGCACTGCCCACCTGAGTGCACAGTTCAAGAGTGTCACGGGAATGACTCCCAGCCGCTTCAAACAGGAGAAGAAGAACCTGCGCAAGCCGTTGGATGCAGTCTGATGACGATTCACTTGCCGTCAGTCGACGGAAGCAGATGTGCAAAAAAAGAAGAAGGAAGAACCGGATGCCACAGGGGCTCAGGTACTTCCTTCTTCTTTTATTATGTATCGGAACAAGTTGGCGGAACCTGTTTCCTTGTCAGCCGTCCGTCACATTCTCAGAGGCTGTGTTCAGACAGCTGCAGTGTGAAGTTGGCAGCCTTGAATTTCGGGACGATGTAACCGACGAACCAGGTGCGTGTTGCAGAAACATGGCTGCTGGTCGTGACGGATACATTCAGGAGGTAGTTTTCGGCACGCGGAAGCACTTCCTTGAACACATCAACCAGTTCACCCGAGGTCTCTCCCCACACGAATACAAGGGAAGAATTGCTGAAGTCAATGCCGGATTCCGGAGCATTGGACTCAAACAGCGCCTTGAAGGAAGCTTCATCGTTGATGGTCACCAGTTCCTTTTGAACGGCTTGCAGACGGACATCCTCATCGAGGTGATACGGACGAATAGAGTATTGGGGATCGTCATCGCTGCACCCTACAGCGAAAAGAAGGCAAAGCAACAGGGTGATTTGTGATAAGATTTTCATGATGATGAATTGTGAATGGTTATCTTGTCCGCAAATATAAATAAAAATAGATTACACTGTATCGCGCCGGATAAAGTCTTTAGGAATTGAGAATGAATCGTGAAGGAAACGGGATTGGAATTGCATAAATTTCCGTATTCTTCACAGGGTTGTTTCGTAAATGTACGAGTTTTCTTCCGTGTCTGGTAAAGATAACTGGAAGTTATTTTTCTTTTTGGAAAAAGCAATAGGAGAGATGAGCGAACAGCCTCTTCCCTGATGTAAAGATTCCGCAAAGCGGAAAGAAAGCAAAAGGCGGGATTTGCTTGACAGAATCAGCATTTCTGTCTTTTTCGGCTAACGAGTATTTTGGGAAAAACGGGTAAAGTAGGTTTTTTTAGGAATAGATATGCGCTTTTGGACGCATAAACATTCCATTTAACGCTGAAAGTTGCATGTTTATACCTTCAAACAATATTGTTTCACGCATCAAACACTTGTGTTTGCCATCTCAAACAATATTGTTTGGCGAGTCAAACAATATTGTTTCGCGAGTCGAACATTTGATTTTCTCGACAGATAACAACAATATACCGAATTTCACCTTCTTTCACCTCTAGTTTGCGTGTGCAGTGTTCATTTCTCAAATTATGAAATTGCAGGCTTCTCTTTCATTTTAGTGGATGAAAGAACTGCTTTTTATTCGAATCAAGGCAGAAGGATATAAGAATGGTCAGAAGGGTGTCATCATGTATTTTGCGAATCGCCTGAGAAGGCTCTTCCCGGTCACCAACTCATGTTTTGTTCCAAGGAAGGCCCTTCTCAGGCGATTCGTTTGACGTTTTGTCGTTTTGTTAGTGGAGGGGATTTATCATGAGTCGTATCCGCATAACCTGAAAGTGGCGGAAGCTCTTTATCGGATGACTTATCTGGAAAACTGGGGGAGCGGTGCAAAGCGTATCATGGATGCTTGTCAGGCACAAGGAGTGGAGGCTCCTACATGGTCTTCCAATGGTGGTTTTGTAACTATCACGTTCAAGCGACCCGATTTCACATACGGCACAATAAAGACAGACAAGGAGGATAAGCAAGCAACTAAAGAGACCAAGTACCGCTCAACTACCGACCAAGTACCGCTCAAGTTCAAGAAATGATTCTTTCAATGAGTGAAGACTATATGACTATGAATGAAATAATGTCAAATATGGGCTTCAAACATCGTACATCATTCCGGAAAAACTATTTTCTTCCAACGTTGGAAGATGGTGCAATTGAGCCAATGTATCCTGAACAGCCCAATCATCCAAAGCAAAGATATAGACTAACAGAATCGGCTATAGCATGGAAAAAGGGTAATTCTGCCCATACCAAGATGCAATAAGATAATATAACGTGAGTTCAAGATGAATTGGAACATGGTAAGTTGCCTGTTTTTTTCTGCATTTTGGCAAATTTCTTGCAAAAATCATTTCTTAACCTCCCGTCCGTGCATCAGAAGCCAAAGAGATTGCGGACGATGGTCCAACCGATGACCAGTGCCAGATAGGTAAGGAGGTATGCCGGACGTTGGACGGCTGCATAGAAGGCGGGGTAACGGGTGCGGATGGCTTCCGCTAAGAGCAGCAGGAGGAGCAGGGGAAGGGAAAGCACCAGGAAGGCATTGTAGTGGAAAGCCTGCATGAAGTCCAGATGAAGCAAGCTGTGCAATGCCCGTTGGGAGCCGCAACCCGGACATTTCAGTCCGGTAGCCATCAGAAACGGACAGCGGGGAAAGAAGGCGGAAGTGGCAGGATTGTAGGCGAAATAGAGGATGCCTGCCAGCAGGACGACGATGCCGCCGAGGAGGACCGTCCGCAGGCGGAAGGACCGGAATGGTTTGTGGTTCGCTTTCATGTTCAGGTCGTTGCTTCAGTTGTTGGCCTCATCTGCCGCTCCAAAGTTAGCGGTTTGCAACGGAAATCTTATAACTCCCATCCATAATTCTGTAACGCGGACGACGGGAAAACCCTGTACCTTTGCCTCCGTAAACCTAAAACAGGAGAATCGAGCTATGAGTATGCAGAAAGATACGTTCCCCGTGCTGGGGATGAGTTGCGCTGCCTGTGCGGCACGGGTCGACAAGACCCTGCGTCGGCAGCATGGAGTGAAAGACGTCGGGGTGAACTATGCCGCAGCCACGGCTACGGTGGAGTATGACGCGGACGAGTGTTCACCCCAGGAGTTGAAGCAGGCAGTGGTGGAGGAGGGGTACGACCTGCTGGTCGACAAGGATGCGGACCGTGACCGGCTGGTGGAGGATGCCCACGAGGCGAAGTACCGTCGGCTGAAGTTCCGCACCACATGGGCGGTCGTGCTGTCGCTCCCCGTTGCTGTCATCGGGATGTTCTTCATGGACATGCCTTATGCCAACGTCCTCATGTGGGCGTTTGCCACCCCGGTCGTCGGCTGGTTGGGACGTGACTTCTACGTCAATGCCTGGAGGCAGTTCCGTCACCGCACGGCAAACATGGACACGCTGGTGGCAGTGAGCACGGGCATCGCTTACGTGTTCAGCCTTTTCAACATGCTCTTCCCCTCGTTCTGGCTGTCACGCGGACTGGAGCCTCATGTCTACTTCGAAGCGTCGAGCGTCATCATCGCCTTCATCTTGCTGGGGCGTCTGCTGGAGGAACGGGCGAAGGGAAACACCTCGACCGCCATCCGCAAGCTCATGGGGCTGCAACCCCGTCAGGTCACTCGGGTGATGACGGACGGAAGTCTGCGTGAGTGCCCCATTGCCGACGTGCTGCCCGGGCATGTCCTGCTGGTGAAGCCCGGCGAACGGATTGCCGTCGACGGGACAGTGGCTGAAGGCAGCTCTTACGTGGACGAGAGCATGCTCAGCGGAGAGCCAATGGCGGTGCGCAAGGAAGCCGGGGCGAGGGTGTATGCCGGGACGGTCAACCAGCGTGGCAGCTTCCGTTTCACAGCCGAGAAGGTGGGAGCCGACACGATGCTGTCGCACATCATCCGGCTCGTGCAGGACGCACAGGGCAGCAAGGCTCCCGTGCAGAAGTTGGTCGACCGCATAGCCGCCATCTTCGTGCCCACCATCATGAGCCTTGCCCTGCTGGCGTTCCTGCTTTGGTGGGGACTGGCTCCTGCCGACGGATTTACACACGGACTGCTGGCAGCCGTCACGGTGCTCATCATCGCCTGCCCCTGTGCGCTGGGGCTTGCCACACCGACGGCAATCATGGTGGGTATAGGCAAGGGGGCTGAACACGGCATCCTCATCAAGGACGCCGAGAGCCTGGAGGTGGCACGACGGGTGGATGCCGTGGTGCTAGACAAGACGGGAACGCTCACCGAAGGGCGTCCGGTGGTGACTGACGTCAGTGCACAGCCGGGTTATGAACGGGTGCGTGCTGCCCTGCGTAGCCTGGAGGCATTGTCCGAACATCCACTGGCTGAGGCAGTGGCGGCGTCGGTCGATGAGATGGTCCGTCCGGTGGAAGGCTTCGAGAGCCTGACGGGACGAGGCGTGAAGGGACGTGTCGACGGCAGGCTCTACCTGGCAGGCAACCGCTGCCTGCTCGATGAGCACCAGGTAGACATCCCCGCAGAGCTGTTGCAGCGTGCCGAGGCATACGCAGCCGAGGCGAAGACCGTGGTCTGGTTTGCCGACGAGGAGCGTGTGTGGGCTGTGCTTGCCGTGGCTGACCGGCTGAAGGCTTCGTCGCCGAAAGCAGTGCAGGAGCTGGAGAAGATGGGCGTGACCGTATACATGCTCACCGGTGACAACGAGAGTACGGCAGTCGCCGTGGCACGTCAGGCAGGTATCAGCCATTACCGTGCCGGGGTACTCCCTGACCGGAAGGCAGCGTTCGTGAAGCAGTTGCAGACGGAAGGTCACCGGGTGGCAATGGTGGGCGACGGCATCAACGACAGTGCGGCGTTGGCACAGGCAGACCTGGGCATAGCCATGGGGCAGGGCAGTGACATCGCGATGGACGTGGCGAAGATGACCATCATCTCGTCGGACCTGCTCAAGTTGCCCGCAGCCATCCGCCTGTCGGCACAGACCGTGCGCACCATCCGTCAGAACCTGTTCTGGGCATTCATCTACAACCTCGTCGGGGTGCCCGTGGCTGCCGGCGTGCTCTATCCTTTCACAGGCTTTCTGCTGAACCCGATGATTGCCGGAGCGGCGATGGCGATGAGCAGTGTCAGTGTCGTGACGAACAGTCTGCGGCTGAAGGGAAAGAAATTGATGGAAATAAATGATGTTGAACCTATAAAACAACCAGAAGTTATGAAGAAGCAATACACCATTGGCGGCATGATGTGCAACCACTGCCGCATGCATGTAGAGAAAGCACTGAACAGTATCCCCGGCGTGACGGCTACCGTCACACTTGACCCTCCCGTTGCCACGGTAGAGTTTGCCGGAGAGGAACTTCCGCTGGAGACACTGCGCAAGGCGGTGGAGGAAGCGGGATACTCTATCAATTGACAATGGACAATTGACAATTGATAATTGACAATGAACAATAAGCAATGGGCAATTGGACAATGAGACCTACCGGGCATTGCCAGTTGTCCATTGCTTGTTTATCTTTGCGGCATGAAACTGTTATTCGTTTGTTTAGGGAACATCTGCCGCTCGTCGTCGGCAGAAGAGATTATGCGCACCTTGGTGCGCCGTGCAGGAATGGAAAAGGAGATTGCTGTCGACTCGGCAGGCATCCTGAGTTATCACCAGGGCGAACTGCCCGACCCGAGGATGCGGGCGCATGCCGCACGGCGCGGTTACACGCTGACGCACCGTTCGCGTCCGGTGACGACGGACGATTTCTATGACTTCGACCTGATTATCGGGATGGACGACCGCAACGTGGATGACTTGCGCGAGCGTGCTCCCGGCGTGGAGGAAGAAACCAAGATACGTCGCATGGCTGACTACTGTGTCCATAAGGTGGTGGACTACGTGCCTGACCCGTACTATGGCGGAGCATCCGGTTTCGAGAACGTGCTCGACATCCTGGAGGATGCCTGTGCCGGGCTGCTGGAGGCAATCCGGGAAGGAAAGGTGCGCTAGCATAAACAACAGCAGAGGCACAAACATACAGAGCGAGGCTCCCGGTCGTTGCCCGGAAGTATCCGTCCTGTAGGTTTGTGCCTCTGTATGTGAACCGATGCAGGCACAGTCTGTTTCAGACTGGTCAGAGTTGGTCTGCCATGCCGCTGAAGCCGAAAATCAGGAGAAAGAGCAGATAAAGGATGCCGCCTACGATGCCGACTCCTGCTGCAATCTTGGTCCATTTGCCGGCGTCCTTGCTGGCTTGTTGAGCCTCGTCGTAACGACCGGAGGCATAGAGTGAGCTTACCTTGGAGGCATTGATGATGCCGACGATACCAAAGGGAAGACAACAGAAGATGGTGGCAAGGACGGATTCGACCATCCATGTTTTCGGACACTCGGGTTTAGAATCTAGGGGATTGTAGTCCATGGTGATAATGTGATTAAGGGTTAGGAATTGGTAAATATTAATCTCTTCGCAAATATAGGGATTTGAGCGAACAATGCGTCATGCAGGGGAAGGAATTTGCGTGCATGGTCGCATTTTTCTTTCATAGTCACGTATCCATGGATAGTCCGGTCCGGTTGCCCGGAGGAGTCAGTGACGAGATTAATGGTCCTATTCTCTTCATATTTTGACGCGAATAGCTTGCTTATTCACGTCAGAGCCTTACCTTTGCACGGTAATGATACGCTTATGAGACCTATTTATATTTGGCAATATCCGACATGGCCTGCATTTACGTGGGATGACTCTGCGCTGATTAGTCTCCTTGCAGACGTCCGTAACCTCGAAGGAAAAATACAGGGGATGATGGGCAGTCTGGGCTTTGATGTCCAAAGCAAGGCCTCACTGGATGTCATGACGGAGGATATCGTGCGTTCCAGTGAGATAGAAGGTGTCATACTGAATTCCGACAGAGTGCGTTCGTCCATTGCGGAGCATTTAGGGGTTGAGACGGTCGGACTTCTTCGTCCGGACCATTATACGGAAGGCATTGTGCAAGTCATGCTGGATGCCGTCAGAAACAGCTGTCAGCCCCTGAGTCACGAGCGTTTATTCGATTGGCATGCTGCCATTTTCCCGATGGGACGGAGCGGCATGTATCCCATTACGGTCGGAGCCTATCGGACCGGAAGTGAACCGATGCAAGTTGTATCCGGAGCAATGGGAAAAGAGAGGGTGCATTATGAGGCACCGCCTTCAGATGCCGTGCCCGGCATGATGGATGAGTTCTTGGATTGGGTGAACAGGGACGGCGATGCCATGGACCCGATCCTGAAAGCTGCCGTAGCCCACTTGTGGTTTGTGGCAATTCATCCGTTTGATGACGGGAACGGACGTCTGACACGGACGATTACAGATATGCTGTTGGCGAGAGCTGATGGTTTTCCGCTCAGGTTTTACAGTATGTCGGCTGAGATTCTCCGCGAACGGAAATCCTACTATGAAGCTTTGGAACGCACGACCCAGGGTTCGACTGAGATAACGGGATGGCTCATGTGGTTTCTGCAGACCATCCGAAAGGCGCTCCTTCATGCGGAAATGACTATACGGAAGGTTGTCTGCAAGGCACAGTTCTGGCAACGACATAAGGATATTCTCATGAATGAACGGCAGGTGAAGATGGTCAATCTCCTTTGGGAAGGGTTTGAGGGGAAGCTTACCACTTCCAAGTGGGCGAAAATAACCAAGGCTTCACAGGCGACTGCTCTCAGAGACATCACGGACCTCATTGCGAAAGGTATCTTGATATCTGCTGAAGACGGCGGACGGAGTACGAACTATCGTTTGAACCCAAGTCTAATGTGATTTGGGTTGGAGGAAGACTGATTTCTTCTCGTTCCGTCCTCTCCTCCTTTCGGGGTATCCGTCTTCTCGTCAGTGGAATAGAAAGACACGGAAGCGCAGGCTGTTTTGAAAGGCTGTGCTTCCGTGTCTTTTTGTAGGGACCTGTCCTGGAGGACGGGTGCTCCGGCTCACTTCATGACGACCCCGATGTTCTTCTTGCCGTCCATCTTGACCACCAGCGGACGGTCGAAGTGGATGTGGCGGAGGAACTTCGTCTCGTGCACTGCGGGCAGTGAGTCGAGGTATGCCTGGTCGTAGATGCCGTCGTTGCGGTAGGCATTGACGGTGAAGTAGCCCACGCCGAAGGATGTCAGGTTCTGGAAGAAGTGCGTCCCCTGGCTGGGGTCGACGCGGTAGTTCGTCAGACCTGCCTCGACAATGACGCGCGCTGCCGAGATGTGCGGCCACTTCACGGGGATGCCCAGCCACGTGTCGCTGCTTCCCCAACGGCCGGGGCCCACGAGGATGTAGTTCTTCCCTTCGCGCAGGAACTCCGCGTTCAGCTTCTCGATGTCGTAGGCGATGAGCTGGTTGTTGGATGCCGAATAGCCGTCGGTCTTCACATAGACCAGGTCCTGCATCTCGTCCATGATGCCGTGCCCCAGCGAGTTGTTCGAACGGATGATGACGTCCTCGTCGGGGATGGTGGAGAGGTCCTCTTCCAGCATCTTCTTGCAGTCGACGATGGGGCGTATCTGCAACAGGTAGAATGTGCCCGTGCGGTCGTCGTTCAGGTTGGCAGCGAACTCGATTTCCACCGGACGGCGCATCTCGCCCTGACCGTACTGCTGTGCCAGACGCAGGATGTCTGCCAGCGGGAACACGTCGTGCTGCAACACGTTGGCGAAGGTGATGACCTTGCGTCCGCCCGGATAGATGCCGTCGCGGATAACCATGTCATACGGGTCGTAGGTCGACGCGATGTAGGTGAGCGCACCGTCCGCTTCCGCCTCCTTGACGGGCAGCTTGAGGATGTTGAACCCGTCGTCGACCGAGAAGTTCTCGCCGATGTTCTTCGTGTCGAGGGCGTAGAACTGCGTCTGTGTCTCGCGCAGGGCAAGTTCCAGCTCGCTCGTCTGAAGCACCTTGTTGGGGTGGTAGGGACAGACGCGCAGGGTCAGTCCGCCGTCGACGATGTACTTGCCCAGTCCCAGTGCGAGGCTGACCACTCCCTCTTCCGCCTTTTCCTCTCCGATGGGGTAATAGTTGAGCGAACGCGCCACGCCCGAGAGCGTCGGGTAGTAGCGGTCGCCGTGCTGTGTGCCCACCACCTCCTGGAGGATGACTGCCATCTTCTCCTGGTCGATGACGTTGCTCGTCGCCTGCATGTACGCCTTGCTGTCCTTGTAGTAGACTGACGCGTACACACCCTTGATGGCGTCGCTCAGCATGCGCAGCATCTCGTACTTGTCGTCCAGGTAGGGTATCATGTAGGTGGAGTAGATGCCTGCAAACGGCTGGTAGTGCGAGTCCTCGAGCAGGCTCGACGAGCGTATGGCAATGGGCGCCTTCACCGCCTCGAAGAACGCGAAGAAGTCGTCGATGAGCCGGTCGGGCAGCTTGGCACGCAGGAAGTGGCGCAGGATGACCTCGTCGGGCACGTCGCTCAGCGCGAGCTGGTACAGGTTGTTCGTGTCCATGAACTCGTCGAAGAGGTCGGTGCAGAGGACCACGGTCTTGGGGATGGTCACCGTGGCATTCTCGAACGACTCGAACTCCACGTGACGCTTCACGAGATTGTCGATGAATGCCAGTCCGCGTCCCTTGCCGCCCAGCGAGCCTTCCCCGATGCGGGCGAAGTTGGAGTAGCTGTCGAAGCGTTCCTTGATGAACTCCGCCACGACGCCCCGGTTCTTCATCCGGCGGTACTTGACGATGGCGTCGAATATGATTTGCCGGTGGGCGTCGATGTCCTCGTAGGAGTCGCAGGTGATGCTCTTCAGGAACTCCGCCACGGGGAACATGGCGCGCGAGTAGAGCCAGCGCGAGATGTGGTTGCGCGTGATGTGGTAGTAGAGCGATTCACGGGGAATGGTGAAGATGATGTTCTGCAACTCCTTCAGGTTGTGCACGCGGGCTATCTCCTTCATCGTCGCGGGGTCCCGGAAGATGAAGTCGCCGAAGCCGAAGTTCTGTGAGACGGCGTCGCGCAGGTCGACCCCCATCTTCTTGGAGTTCTTGTCGACGAAGCTTGCCCCGAAGAGGTGGGCTACGTCACGGTTCGCCGTCTCCGACGACTCCATGATGAGCGGCATGTACGGGTCGCGGGTACGTATCTCGCCCAGCAGACGGGCGCCTGCCTGAGGGTCCTTCTCTCCCTCACGGGGGAAGGAGGCGTCGGAGATGACCCCGAGGATGTTGTCCTGGTACTGCTCGTAGAGGGTCATTGCCTCCTCGTAGGTGCGTGCCAGCACGATTTTCGGACGTCCGCGCATGCGCAGCGTCCGCTGATGACCGTTGAGTGCCTCGGTGGCGAACTCCTTGCTCTGCTCCAGCACGAAGCGGTAGAGGTTGGGCAGCACGGACGAGTAGAAGCGGATGGAGTCCTCCACCACGAGAATCATCTGTACTCCGACCTCCTTGACGTCGTGTGCCAGGTTCATCTTGTCCTCGATGAGCTTGATGATGGAGAGCAGCAGGTCGGTATTGCCCAGCCAGCAGAAGACATACTCGAAGATGCTCAGGTCCTCATGTTCCATGCGGGCGGTAATGCCGTGCGAGAACGGGGTGAGCACGACGAGCGGGATGTACGGGTAACGCTTCTTGATGCTGTGGGCAATGTCGAACGCGTCGCTGTTGTCGCTGCCCGGCATGCAGATGACCAGGTCGTAGCCCATCTTGTCGAGCCGCTGCCACGCCTCCTCCATGGTCGACACCTGTGTGAAGCGCGGCGGGTAGCGGAGGCTCAGGTTCATGTACTCGTTGAACACCTTCTCGTCGATGCGTCCGTCGTCTTCGAGCATGAACGCGTCGTAAGGGTTGGCTACCAACAGGATGTTATAGATGCGCTTCGTCATCAGGTCGACGAACGAAGTGTCCTTGAAGTAGAGTTGGTTCAGCCGCTGTTTGAGTTTGTTTATCATTCGTCGGTGGTATTAAGCAGTTTGTAAAGCTCGTCGAGCTTCGGCGCCATGATGATTTCGGTGCGGCGGTTGCGTGCACGTCCCTCGGCGGTCTCGTTGTCGGCGACGGGCATGTGCTCGCCCCGTCCGCAGGGCAGAATCTGCAGGGGGTTGACCTCATACTCTTCGGTCAGGATGCGGACGACGGATGTGGCACGGACGACACTCAGGTCCCAGTTGTCCTTGAACTGTGTGGTGTGAATGGGCTTGCTGTCGGTGTGCCCCTCGATGTAGACGTCGATGTTCGTCTGCTGGTTGAGCACGTTGGCGAGCTTGGCGAGCGCCTCCTTGCCGCGCTTGTCCACCCGGGCGCTGCCCGACTCGAAGAGCAGCTTGTCGCTCATCGCCACGTATACCTTGCCGTTCTCTTCGCGGACGGTCAGTTCGTCGCTGTTGAAGCCCAGCAGGGCATCCTTCACGCTGTTCAGCAGCGCCTGTACCTTCTCCTGTTGGGCGTTAATCATGCTTTGCAGCTCGTTGATGGTATTTTCGCGTTCGGCGAGCTGTTCCATCTTCTTGTTGAGCATGGCGGTGAGCTTCTCTTGCGAATCAACGTTGCCGGCAAGCATCTGCTGGTAGGCACGGAGGCTGTTCCCCAGTCGGGTGGTGTCCTGCACCAGGCGCGTCACCTGGTCCGACAGACGGCTGATGTCCGTCCGGGCAAGGTTCAACTCACTGCCCAGCCGGTCGGCACGTGCCAAGGCCTCCAGCCGTCCGTTCTCGGCAAGCATGTATTTCTCTTTTGTCACACAGGAAGACACGGACAGCAGGAGCGCTGCCGCAGCCAATGGTAATAGAATCGGTTTCATGGATGTGATGGATTGGTTCTGACGGCGAAAATAATCAACTTCCGTCTTTTCCACAAAGGATCAGCTTGTGAATGTTGCGCCCGGTTGAACGTACAAGCACGGGATACAGGGACCAAAGTATAATACTTTGCCTGCCTAAGTATTATACTTAGACCCCCTAAGTATTATACTTTGGTCCATTAAGGGCAGGCTTGTCGCTCGTTGAAGGCAGGCAGGTGACACGTTGAGGGCAAGTGCCCGGTTTGTCAGGCACTTGTCTGTTCCTGCGTCATCGTCCGTCAGTCGGGCAAGACGGGGGCGGCAAGGCTCGGTTGAGGGGAGAGGAGGAGGGCACGCGCGCCTACATGGGGTCGACGTCGTAATAGACCGTCAGCGAACGGAAACGCTCGTCGGCGAGCAGACGCTGCTGGGCGGTGAGCAGGTAGTCGCGTACCTTGCTGCCGGACATGCCGAGGTCAAGCTTGATGACAATCTTTTTGATGAAGAGCAGCTGGACCCGTCCCACGGGCGGCTTGTCGGGGCCGAGCACCCGTTCGCCAAAGGCGGTGCGGAGCCATGCCGCCAGGATGTTTGCCGCCTGGGCAGCCACCTCCTCCTTGCGGTGCTTGAGGTAGACGTAGATGAGGCGGCAGAAGGGCGGGTAGTGGAAGACGGTGCGCTCGCCGGTCTGCTCGTCGTACATGGCGCGGTAGTCGTTGGCGACGACCTGGCGGATGACGGGCAGTTCGGGTGATTTCGTCTGGAGAATGACCAGTCCGCGCTTGTCCCGCCGGCCGGCACGCCCTGCCACCTGCGCCATGAGCTGGAAGGCACGTTCGTGGGCACGGAAGTCGGGATAGTTGAGCATGGTGTCGGCGTTGAGGATGCCCACGACACTGACGTGGTCGAAGTCCAGTCCCTTGCTGACCATCTGCGTGCCGATGAGGATGTGGGTGCGCCCCGACTGGAAGTCGGAGATGATGCGCTCGTATGCCGAGCGGCTGCGGGTCGTGTCGAGGTCCATGCGCGCCACCTTGGCGTCGGGGAAGACGGCGCGGATGTGGTCTTCGATTTTCTCCGTGCCGAAGCCCCGGTTGACCAGCTCGACGCTGCCGCAGGCAGGACAGAGGTGCGGGACGTCATACGTGGCGCCGCAGTAGTGGCAGGTCATCTGGTTGAGGCCCTTGTGGTACGTCAGGCTGACGTCACAGTTCTTGCACTTGGGCACCCAGCCGCAGACGCGGCACTCCACCATCGGTGCAAAGCCGCGGCGGTTCTGGAAGAGGATGACCTGCTCGTGCTGCTCCAGGGCGCGGCGCACCTCGGCGAGCAGGTCGGGAGAGAACGGCCCGTTCATCATCTTCTTTCGTGCCAGCTCCTTGATGTCGACGATGCGGATGTCGGGCAGCTGCATGTCCTTGTAGCGTTCGCCCAGTTGCACCAGTCCGTATTTCCCGGCGAGGGCGTTGTGGTAGGTGTCGATGCTGGGCGTGGCAGTGCCCAGGAGCACCTTCGCACCGTGCATCCCGGCAAGGACAATGGCGGTATCGCGGGCGTGGTAGCGCGGTGCCGGGTCCTGCTGCTTGTAGGTGGTCTCATGTTCCTCGTCGACGATGACCAGCCCCAGGTTGTGGAATGGGAGGAAGACCGACGAGCGGACGCCGAGGATGATGTCGTAGTGTCCTTCGGGCTTCAGCTGCTTCTGCCAGATTTCCACCCGTTCGGCATCGGGAAACTTGGAGTGATAGATGCCGATGCGGTTGCCGAAGACGCGGCGCAGGCGTTCGGTAATCTGGGTGGTGAGGGCGATTTCGGGCAGGAGGTAGAGCACCTGACGCCCCGCCTCGATGGTGCGGCGGATGAGGTGGATGTAGATTTCCGTCTTGCCGCTCGACGTGACGCCGTGGAGCAGGCAGACGTTCTTTTCGCGGAAGCAGGCGGTGATGGCGTCGAAGGCTGCCTGCTGTGCCTCGTTGAGCGGATTGATGTCGATGGTGGCGGTGTGCGCCTTGTCCAGCCGCCCCACTTCATGCTGGTACGTTTCGAAGATGCCCTTCTCCGCCAGTCCGGTAAAGGCGGCAGGGGTGGCGTCGGCGCGTGCCAGCAGCTCCTTCTTGCTGACCTCGCGGAGGGTAGAGGCGTTGTTGAAGAAGCCCGACAGCTCCAGGTACTTCATCAGCAGGGCGAGCTGCTTGGGGGCGCGTGCCAGTTCGTCGAACAGCGGACGGATGCGCTCCTCCGTGTCAAATCCTTTGCCGAGCTTCACCCGTGCCTCGGTCTTGGGCTTGTAGCTGCGTTTCAGCTCCTCCTTGATGTGTATCGCCCCTTTGGCAAGCAGGCTGTTGACCACCGGAAGGAGGTTGCGCCCCGGTTCGGCGTGTTTCTCCAGCTGGGTGATGCACTGTTCGGGGTCTGCCGTCAGCTGGTCGAGCACCTGTTGTTCGCGGACGGAGAGGGGGCTGTCCGCCTCGTAGTCGGTGTTGAGGGTCACGATGGTCTCGCTCTCCAGCTTCATGCCCGACGGAAGTGCCGCCTTGTAGACGTCGCCGGGTGTGCAGAGATAGTAAGAGGCAATCCACTCCCACAGACGGAACTGTCCCGGCAGGAGGATGGGGTGGGGGTCGAGCACCTCCACGACGTCCTTTATCTCATAGCCGGTGGGCGGGTCGCTGTGGATGCGTGCGACGAGTGCCGTGTAGAACTTCTTGCGTCCGAAGGGCACAATGACGCGGCTGCCCTCGGCGACTTGTCCTTCAAGTGCTTCGGGAAGGGAATAGGTGTAGCGGTTTGCCAGGGGCAAAGGCAGGATGACATCGACGTAAAGCATGGGCAAAAGGGAATCGTTTTTGTGAAGGGGGAAACAGGCGGACGGCATGACGGAGGACCGCTGCCGGTAGTTTGTCGGCGAGGCGGTCCCCGTCCGTTCCTATTTCTTGAGCTCGGGGTAGCTGATGCGGGTGTGGTAGACCGCCTTCAGCTTCTCCTTGAAGAGCGCCTTGATGGTGGCAATGTCCTTGAAGGTGATGGGGCATTCGCGGAAGAAGCCGTCCGCCATCTGGGAGTCGATGATTTTATCGACCAGTCCGTTGATGCTCTCCTCGGTGTACTCCTTCAGGCTGTGTGACGCCGCCTCGACGGAGTCTGCCATCATCAGGATGGCCTGTTCCCGCGTCCACGGGTTCGGTCCCGGGTAGGTGAAGATGCTCTCGTCGATGGGTTCGCCGGGATGCTCGTTCATATAAGAGATGTAGAAGTACTTCGTCTTTCCGGCACCGTGGTGGGTGGTGATGAAGTCGCGTATCACCTTGGGCAGGTTGTGCTTCTCGGCGAGCTTCATGCCGTAGGTCACGTGGTTGATGACCACCTGCGCACTCTGTTCGTAGGTGAGGTTCTTGTGTGGGTTCACACCGTTCTGGTTCTCGGTGAAGAAGACCGGGTTGCCCATCTTCCCGATGTCATGGTAGAGTGCCCCCGTACGCACGAGCTGGCTCTTGGCGCCAATCTTGTTGGCAGCTTCGGCGGCAAGGTTTGCCACCTGCATGGTGTGCTGGAACGTGCCGGGCGCCACCTCGGACAGCTGTCTGAGCAGCGGATGGTTGATGTTCGACAGCTCGACGAGCGTGACGTTGGAGGTGAAGCCGAACATCTTCTCCACCACGAAGAGGAAGGGGTAGGTGAAGAGCAGCAGGACACCGTTGATGAGGAAGTTGACATACATCGCCGCATTGAGCTTCGAGAGGTCGTTCTCCGTGATGAGTTCATAGGAGAAGTACGTCAGGCAGTAGAGCAGGGTGATGCAGAAGGCGGTGCGGAAGAGCTGCGAGCGTTGCGACAGTTCGCGCAGGCTGTGGATGGCGGTCAGTCCCGCTACGGTCTGCAGCAGGAGGAACTCATAGGGATAGCGCAGGACGATGGAGCACATCAGGATACTCACCATGTGTGCCATGAAGGCAGTCCGTGAGTCCATGAACACACGGATGGTGATGGGGAGCAGTGCGATGGGGAGGATATAGACGCTCAGGAGGTTGTACTCCATCATCAGCGAGGTGAGGATGGGGAAGAGCGACACGAGGGAGATGAGCAGCAGCAGGCTGCGCCGGTTGGCGAAGTAGTCCCGGCGGAACAGTTCCAGGAAGATGAAGAGGGCGCCCATGAAGATGCCCACGAAGAGGAACTGCCCCAGCCAGATGAGCCGTTGCTGGCTCGTCGTGTCGCTGCGCTTGAGCGACTCCTTCTCGTAGGAGAGCAGCTTGTTGTAGATGTCATCGGTCACAATCTCGCCGCGGTCCACGATTTTCTCCTCGCGGAGCACCATGCCCTGTGCGGCGGATATGCTGCCCAGGAGTTCCTGCCGGGCGGTCTCGGACTTCTCCTCGTCGTAGGTGAGGTTGGGGACAATGTAGTCGTTGAGGTTGCACTGCTGGAGGACGGACTTGTTGTAGCGCAGTGTGTCGGCGTTGATAAGGTACTCATACGCCGCCTTGACGGTGAGGAGCCTGTCAGCCTCCATGACACGTGCCAGGTTCTTCTCGACCAGTTGCACCTGACTGACCTGCATCTCGGCGAGTCGCGACGCGTCGGCGTTGGAGATGACTCCGTGTTGGTAGATGTCCCGGAGTGTGCGCTCGATGTGGCGCAGGTAGGCGGTGGTGGGTAGGCGGAAGGCGTAGCCGTTGGAGTTCAGCTTCAGCAGCTGCTGGTCGGCCACCGACGCATCCAGGTCAAAGTAGGGCTGGAGCTGGCGCAGCACGCTGTCCTCCTCCTGCTTCACGCGCGCTTCATCCTTGTAGATGGGGAAGTCGAACGTTGCCACCAGTTGCCCGTATCGCCAGGGCTTCCCTTTGTCGAACTGGTAGTTGAACCGCCCGTCGCTTGGCATAAATGACACGATGAGGACGACGGCGGCAAGGTAGACAATGCACTTGTAGAGGATATCCTTGTACGAAGAGGTCTTTAGTTGCATACTTGATAAGTTGTAGGTTAGTAGGCGCGAATATAGACAAAAAGTCGTACACGGTGAAGGATGAGGCGCAGAGAATGAAGAAATCTCTAGTAGAAAGTCCTTCTTGTCCGGTCTGCTCCCGATAGACCTTGCATTTTTGAATGCCTCATGAATGACAGGGACGAAAGGAAGGGAAGAATGATAAAAAGTCGGCGGCTTCTTTGGCTATGAATCAGATTCAGCGTACTTTTGCACGAAACCTTAACAACAAACAAATAAACGAATCATATGGAAGAGCAAAAACCAGAAGCCAAGAAGAGTGGGTACATCATTTGCCGTGTATGTGGTTATATTGACACAGCCGATAAGATTGACCAGGTATGCCCCGCCTGCGGTTATCCGAAGACCGTATGGATGGAATACAAACCCCGCCGGATCAATGAGACCCGCCGCAAGTTGCTCGACTTGCACATTCACCCCATTGCCGTACACTTCCCTATCGTCGGCAGCGTCATGACCTTTGTCCTGCCCGTGGTGGCACTGATTGTTCCTTTCCTGACCTTCCTGCCCGACACGTTCGACGACCGTCTGTACGACGCGACCTGGATGACCAGTCTGGTCCTGCCGTTGCTGTCCATCCTGGGCGCCGTGACCGGCTATGTCGGCGGCAAGCTGCGCTACAAGACCGTGAAGGCACCCATCCTGAAGCAGAAAATCGTGTTGAGTGTCCTCTACTTCATCGTGACCCTCCTCCAGTGCTACGTCGCCTACGCCTACGGGGTGAGCAGCGGCAATGCCCTGCTGGTGGTGCTCCTGGGCGTGGCATCCAGTGTGCTCGCCAGTGTGCTGGGCAAGATGGGTTCCCACCTGTTTGCCGGAAAATTCGGGCCGTACGTCGCCGGCTGACCGGTCCGTCCTTCAACTTGAACTGATTGCGCCCCGCTCTGCTCCCTGCACGGCGGGGCTTTTTCGTCCGCTGCTACTACCCTTCTTCCAAAAAAATGTCGTACTTTTGCCGCATTAATTACATAATACTTATAGCATGGCAGAAAGAAAAGTAAGAGTGCGCTTCGCTCCCAGTCCTACGGGGGCGTTGCATATCGGAGGTGTCCGAACCGCATTATACAACTATTTGTTCGCCCGTCAACACGGGGGCGACCTCATCTTCCGCATTGAAGACACTGACTCCAACCGCTTTGTTCCCGGGGCGGAGGACTATATCATCGAATCATTCAAGTGGCTCGGCATCCAGTTTGACGAGGGCGTCAGCTTCGGTGGAAGCCACGGACCGTACCGCCAGTCGGAGCGCCGGGACATCTACAAGAAATACGTGCAGCAGCTGCTCGACGCAGGCAAGGCTTACATCGCCTTTGACACGCCTGCCGAACTGGAAGCCAAGCGCGCCGAGATCCCCAATTTCCAATACGACGCCCACACCCGTGGCACGATGCGCAACTCCCTGACCCTGCCCAAGGAGGAAGTGGACCGCCTCATCGCCGAAGGGCAGCAGTACGTCGTCCGCTTCAAGATTGAGCCGAATGAGGATGTGCACGTCAACGACCTCATCCGCGGTGATGTGGTCATCAACTCCTCAATCCTCGACGACAAGGTGCTCTACAAGTCTGCCGACGAGCTGCCTACCTACCACCTGGCGAACATTGTCGACGACCACCTGATGGAGGTCACCCACGTCATCCGCGGAGAAGAGTGGCTGCCGTCCGCCCCGCTCCACGTCCTGCTCTACCGTGCCTTCGGCTGGGCAGACACCATGCCCGAGTTCGCCCACCTGCCGCTTCTGCTGAAACCTGACGGCAAGGGCAAGCTCAGCAAGCGCGACGGAGACCGCCTTGGCTTCCCCGTCTTCCCGCTCGAGTGGCACGACCCCAAGACCGGCGAAGTCTCCTCGGGCTACCGTGAGTCCGGTTACCTGCCCGAAGCTGTCCTCAACTTCCTCGCCCTGCTGGGCTGGAACCCCGGCAATGACCAGGAGCTGATGACGCTCGACGAGATGGTGCAGCTCTTCGACATCCGCCGTTGCAGCAAGGCTGGCGCCCGGTTCGACTACGTCAAGGGAATCTGGTTCAACCACGAGTACATCCTGAAGATGAGCGATGAGAAAGTGGCGGAACAGTTCATGCCCATCCTTCGCGAGCACGGTATCGACGCCCCGATGGACAAGGTGGTCACAATCGTCGGCATGATGAAGGGCCGCGTCAACTTCGTCAAGGAACTGTGGGAGACCTGCAAGTTCTTCTTCGTAGCCCCGACGGAATACGACCCCAAGACCGTGCAGAAACGTTGGAAGGAGGATTCCGCCGAGATGATGACCCGCCTTGCCGACCTGCTGGAGAGCCTCGACGACTTCTCGCTGGAACACCAGGAACAGGTGGTCATGAAGTGGATTGAAGACAACGGCTATCACACGGGCAACATCATGAACGCCTTCCGGCTCACGCTCGTGGGCGAAGGCAAGGGTCCCCACATGTTCGACATCTCTTCCGTGCTGGGCAAGGAGGAGACCATCGCCCGCATGCGCCGCGCCATTGAAGTCCTGAAATAACCGTCCGCGCCCATGTATAGTTTCGTTATCTGCATCTATCTGATGGCTGTCAAGCTGGTGTCGCTCTTTAACAAGAAGGTGCGGCTCATGGTGCGCGGCCACGCACAGGTCTTCCGGATACTCCGTGAGCACATTGAGCCGGATGCGCAATACATCTGGTTCCATGCCGCCTCGCTGGGAGAGTTCGAGCAGGGACGTCCGCTCATGGAACGCATCCGGCGCGACCATCCGGAGTATAAGATTCTGCTCACCTTCTTTTCCCCCTCGGGGTATGAGGTGCGCAAGAACTATGCCGGGGCCGATGTCATCTGCTACCTGCCCTTTGACACGCCGCGCAACGTCCGTCGGTTCCTGAAGCTGGCACATCCCTGCATGGCGTTCTTCATCAAGTACGAATTCTGGCAGAACTACCTCAAGGGGCTGCAACGCCGCGGTGTCCCCACCTACAGCGTGTCGTCCATCTTCCGCAAGAATCAGGTGTTCTTCCGCTGGTACGGCGGACGGTATTATAAGGTACTGACGCGCTTCACCCATCTCTTCGTGCAGAACGAGGTGTCCAGGGAGCTTCTTGCCACACTCGGCATCCACAACGTGACCGTCGTGGGCGACACGCGCTTTGACCGCGTCATCGAGATTTTCGAGCAGGCAAAGCAGCTTCCCCTCGTCGAGGCGTTCAAGCAGGGTCGTCCCGTGCTCGTTGCCGGCAGTTCGTGGCAACCCGACGAGGATATCTTCATCCCCTATTTCAACGCGCATCCGGAGATGAAGCTCATCATTGCCCCGCACGTCATCGGGGAGAGTCACCTCACGGAGATTATTGGGAAGCTCCGCCGTCCCTGCGTCCGCTACACCCAGGCAACGCCTGAAACGGCTGCCGCTGCCGACTGCCTGATTGTCGACTGCTTCGGCCTGTTGTCGTCCATCTACCGTTACGGCGAGATGGCCTACGTGGGCGGCGGTTTCGGCGTGGGCATACACAATGTGCTGGAGGCGGCAGTCTACGGTGTTCCCGTCCTGTTCGGTCCGAACAACCAACGTTTCCAGGAGGCGCGTCAGCTGCTTGCCACAGGAGGCAGCTTTGAGGTCACCGATGCCGCGTCGTTCGACAGTCGGATGGACCGCTTCCTGACCGACGCCGCCTACCTGTCTGACTGCGGCAAGCGTTCGGGCGAGTACGTGCACAGCCGTGCCGGGGCGTCCGACAAGGTGCTGCAGGCGGTCGGGCTGTAAGCAGCCGGTGCCCGGTTCACCTTATATATTAGGTATAGCAAGCGCGGATGATGTCGATGTGAGAATCGGCATCATCCGCGCTTTGTTTGTTTCAGGAGGCGGCAGGGGCCGCCATGTGTTTTCCGGTTCCCGGATACACGGCCGGAAGAACTGTTCCTTAGGCTTTCCTCCGTCTCTTTTTCCACCACAAGAGGTATCCCGTCACGGGAAGACTGGCACCGACGAGCGATGCCAGACACATCAGCATCTTGCCCCATATACCCCAGATACGGCCCTCGTGAATGTCGAGGTTCATGCGCATCATCTTGTCGGCAGGGGAGGCGTCGGTGTATCTGCCTGCCCACGGGCCGGTGCCTTGCAGCTCGCGGAGGGTGTACCGGTCGAAGAAGCGGTTGTCCTGCTTGTAGTAGCTGCCCCGTTCGTGGACGATGCTCACGCGGTAGACCCCGGACGCGGTTTGCGGCAGCGCGTAGTAGAACTGCACGGCACCGGGCTCCTCCGCTTTCAGGCGGGCGTGCAGGAGGTCGATGGAGGGGGTGTCCGTCCCGGCGTTCGTGCTGTCGGACGAAGGCAGGCTGTAACCCTGCATGACCTGTCCGCCCGACACCAGGCGATAGAGCCCTCCGGAGAACCATGATAGTCCGAAGAGCAGCCCCGTCAGGCAGAGGACGAGCAGGGGCAGCGTGGCATAGAAGCCCAGCACGTTGTGCAGGTCAAGGCGGAAACGGGCGGCTCGCAGCGGGCGGTGGAAGGTGAAGTGGCTCTGCACCGCCTTCCGGTTCCAACGTTTCGGCCAGGAGACGACCAGCCCCGTGACCAGTGCCAGGAAGAAGACGAGGACGGCATAGGACACCAACGGACCGCCGATGGAGCGCGGCAGCCAGAGGTTACGGTGACCGTCGAGCAGGAAGGCGAAGAAACCTGCATCGCCCGGCTCGCGCCGGATGACCTTCAGGACTTCTCCCGTGTAGGGGTCGACATAGGTCGTTGTCGTGCCTTGTGGGGTATAGGCGTCGAGCCGTGCCGCTTCGCCGGCAGCGCCCAGCGTGAGGGCGGAAGCCTCGCCCGCAGCCTTCAGCAACGCCGAAGGGGGAAGCATCTCCGCGTCGCGGACGGGCACCCGACGCCAAGGCTCGCACACTGCCTCCACTTCGTCCCTGAACACATAGAGACTGCCCGTGAGGCACACGACCATCACGATGAGGCCCGACACGAGTCCGAGCCAGCGGTGCAGAAGGCTGAATAGTCTCTTCATGGCCGGCAGGAGGTTAGTCGAGGCGGAAGAGTCCGCCTACGAAGGTGGCTGAAATCTTGGCGCCACGCACCGCCTTCCCCGTGGCAATCTCCGTGCGGTAGATGTACACGCCGTCCGCGGTGGCTATCGGGGCATAGACGTAGCCTCCTTCCGCGTAGGCGACGAAGCGGCGTCCGCCCTGTCCGCTGTGCAGCGGGATTTCTTGGATGACGGTGTGGCTCTTCTTGTTCAGGTCGATGAGTACGCTCAGGTCCTCGGCATCGCTCCAGGCGCCTGCCTGCTGGTTGGTCGACACCTCGGCATACACCTTGCCGTCGCCGACGTAGAGCCAGTGGGCGACCTTGTAGCCCGTCAGTGCCTCGTAGTCGAAGAAGTAGTCGTCGGCAAACTGCGTGTCCCCCGCCTTGATTTTCAGGAAGCCGGACTTGCCGTTGCTCTGTGAGAACCCGTTCGTCAGGCTCGTGTTCGACATGGCGATGACGTCGCCCTGCTCGTCCTTCTGAAAGCCGTTAAAGGCGTTCCAGCTGCCGATGTTTCCCAGTCGCGTGTCCTTGATGAGCGTCTTGAAGCGGAAGTCCGGATAGCTGTACACCGCCACGTAGGCCGTGTCCACCGCCGGGGTGGCGAACGTGTTCGGGTTCATGGGGACGTAGCTCACGTAGAGGTTTCCTCCTGCATACGTCATGCCGGTGACCGACGGCCAGTCAACTGCGTCCAGCGGTGCCACGGGAGTGGTGGTGACGTGGCTCTCCAGCTCCAGGGTACGGATGTTGACCGTGTAGAACGTCAGGTTCTGACCCTTGCCTGGTGACTTGGGCAGTTCCAGTGCCGCCATCTTCTCCCCGTCCACCTGACAGAAGCCGATGGGTGTGTTGTCGAATACGAAGTCGCCCGTCTCCTGCAGGTAGCCCTCGGCATCCCGTTGGATGCCCGTGGCGCTGGTCACACCCAGTCCGCCTATGGAGAAGACCGTCTGCTCCGCCTGCTGGTAGTCGCGGTAGCCGTTCTGCTCGATGCCCTTGCTGTAGGCGTTGATGGGCCGCTCGCCCATGAGGTCGTCGGTGGTGACGACGTAGTAGGTGGTCGTCTTGCCCGAGGTGATGCCGAGCGAGAGTACATAGGGTTCGTTGGGGACTTCGAGGCTCCCCATGTCGTCGTCGCAAGCGGTGAAGGTTGCGGCGAGTGCCGTGCAGGCGAGTGCCCAGCCGGCTATCTGTAGTCTGAATGGTTTCATTGCGTTCATGTGTGTGGAAAGGGGGTTAGAGGTTGGACAAGTACAGGCGGAACTTCACGTTGAAGGCGCGTCCGGGCTTCTGCAGGCGGTAGTTGTCGTAGAGCTTCTCGTTGGTGAGGTTGGTACACTCCAGGCTGACGCTGTAGCGTCCGTCGTGCATCGTGTAGCTCACCGAGGCATTGTGTGCGAACTGGGTCGGGATATACTTCTTGCTTGTCGGCCGTCCCAGACCGGCAAAGCTCAAGTAGTACTTGTAGACATAGTCGCACGAGTAGTCAATGGAGAGCGTGTTGCCGCGCGCCAGGAAGTCGCGGAAGCTGTAGCCCGCGTCGCCATTGACGAAGAAGTAGGGGATGTTCGGCATCCGCTGCCCGTACGAGACGTTCTCCGTCGAGCCTTGTTCGACGTAGCTGTCGGTGGTACGCGCCGTCTTCTCGCGGTCGGTGATGTCCTGGTACGTCAGGCTGCCGCCCACGTGGAAGCGGTTGTCGTAGTCGTAGCGGGCGGTCGCCTCGATGCCATGAGTGACTGCCTTGCCGATGTTCTCGTAGGAGGTCGTCGGGTCGCTCGTCAGGCTGACGCCCTTGAGGATGAAGTCCTTGGTGTAGCGGTAGATGTAGTTCACCTCCGCGGTGACGCGGTGCCCCGACTCAAAGCGTTTGTCCAGTCCCACGCCGATGTTGAGATTCTTCGAGTTCTCCGGCTGCAGGTCCGGGTTGCTCTTCTGGATAAAGCCGTCGCCGAACATCTCGATGGCTTCCGGCATGCGGTATGCCTGTTCGAAGCTCACCTTTGTCTGGAGGAAGGGGAGGAAGAAGTAGGTCGCCGCCGCCCCGTAGCCGAACTGCCGCTTGCGTTCCGACACCTGCTCCCAGTGCTCGGTCTCCAGGTACTGGTCGCGCAGCTTGTGCGACGAGGAGTAGAGGGCATACATCTTGCCGAAGATGTTCATGTTCCAGCGGTCGAAGCGGAGCTGGTAACCCAGTCCGGTGATGTTCTTGGTGAGGTGCTGTGCCTGCCCGTTCATCGGGTAGTCGGGATACTCCCTGTCGTCCTGCTTGCGCCGCATGGCGGTCACGACGTGGTTGAGCGTCACGCTCTGGTGGTCGCTGATGACGTAGTTGAGGTTGGCGTTCCCCTGCCACTGGCGCTCCTGGATGAGGGCGTCGGTCAGGTAGCCTTCACCCCGGCTGGTGGCAGGGACGGACTCGCCCAGCCAGTTGTATGCCACGGCAGCGGTGTCGACATTGTGCGTGTTCACCACGTTGTAGGTGCCGTAGAGGCTCAGGTCCAGTCCCGGCGTGAACAGGTTCGTCTTCTTATACCTAATTGTAGGTATGAGGCTGAAGCTGCTCGACTTCACCTTGCCATACACGGCGTCCATCGTCGCTCCCGTCTGGATGTGCTTGTCGTTCTCGGAGAGGATGACGCCCACGAGCATCTGGTCCGCCCAGGGCCTGCCCACGAGTCCGGTCTCCATCTTCAGTCCCGCCGAGTGGTAGTCGTCGTTGAAACGGCGTACCCAGCCGTCGCCCAGGTTCCGTCCCGTCGACAGGTCGACGATGGGGGCAAAGACCTTATAGTCGTTCTTGGAGTAGTTGAAGAAGGCGTTGGCACGCAGGGTGAATCCCGTCCGTGTGTTGGTGTAAGCCCCGTTGACGCTCGCCTTGTGGGTGTTGAACGAACCGACGCTGTAGGTGGCGTCGAGGTAGTTGGCGTTGATGCGGGACACGATGTTCACCGCGCCTCCCAGGGCATCGGCTCCCAGGTGCACGGGCAGCACGCCCTTGTAGACCTCCACGCGGTCGGCGAGGTTTGCCGAGAGGTTTGCCAGGTTGAAGCTGGAGCCGAAGTTGTCCATGGGGATACCGTCGAGGAAGAACTTCACCTGGTTGCCGGAGAAGCCGTTCATGGCGAAGGTGTAATTGCTGCCCACACCGCCGTCTTCGCGGATGCGGACGCTGGATACGGTGTTGAGAATCTTGTTCATCGGGGTGGAGGTGGCGTGGTTCGCCTTCAGGTCGACCACGGAGATGGCGTAAGCCTGTTCCTGTAGCTTGCGTGCTTTCGATTTCGCTACAATCTCGATGGCTTGCAACTCCTGGTTGCCGAACATGAGCGTGTCGGTCTGCGCCGACACGGAGAGGGAGAGGGCTGCGGCGAACGTCGCAGGAACCATCCGCTTGAATGAGTTGTCCATATTGAGTTTGTGTGTGTTGATAATAGTTCTTTTTTGCGGATGCAAAGGTACAGGCGTACAGGACGGTATGAAATACCTAAAAATGGTGATTTTCTGCCCCGACCCATCGGGCAGCGAATGTAGGGGCGCCTGTTCATTTTGTCATAATGACACTTTTTCCCTGGTTTTAACATCACATTTTCCCGATTTGCCGTTTTCAGGTAACGCACAAATCCGCAAATTTGTCCCAATTAGAAA
>ENA-OPTB01000072-OPTB01000072.1-human-gut-metagenome-genome-assembly--contig:-NODE-72-length-95434-cov-5.832772_pt1 | contig 95434 bp, 66 predicted proteins | sample MGYA00241810_ERZ501911 | MGnify/ENA primary metagenome ERZ501911 (study PRJEB25962, sample SAMEA2042304) | human gut metagenome | biome: human gut; feature: human-associated habitat; material: faeces... | reverse complement strand
CCTCCTTTTCGGGGAGGCTCTTTATTAACTATATAGCAAAAATCTTATTTCACTTTAGCTACGATAGCCTTGAATGCTTCCGGATGGTTAACGGCCAAGTCTGCCAAAACCTTACGGTTGATCTCGATACCGGCAGCGTGCAAAGCACCCATTAGGCGAGAGTAAGACAAACCTTCCATACGAGCGGCAGCGTTGATACGCTGAATCCACAAAGCACGGAAATTACGTTTCTTGTTACGACGGTCGCGGAAAGCATAAGTCAAACCTTTTTCCCATGTATTCTTCGCTACGGTCCAAACGTTCTTACGTGCACCATAATAACCACGGGTTAGTTTTAAAATCCGTTTTCTTTTTGCTCTTGAAGCAACATGATTTACTGATCTAGGCATAATTCTAATCTGTTTTGAATGTTAGCGTCATCTCTTAGGATGAACTTGATTGCTAAATGCATTCGGTTAATAAAAATCGTTATAAAACTCGCTTAATGAATAAAGATTACTTCATGCAAAGCATCTGCTTTACGTTGCTTACGTCAACACTAGCTACCAAACCCGTGTGAGTAAGATTTCTCTTTTGCTTCTTAGTCTTCTTTGTTAAGATATGACTCTTAAAAGCGTGTTTTCTTTTGATCTTTCCTGATCCGGTAAGGGCGAACCTCTTTTTGGCACCGGAATTAGTCTTCATCTTAGGCATTTTCCAATTATATTTTAATTATTAAACTTAACCTCCCTTCTATCAGGGACGGATTTTATTCTTCTGTTTTCTTATCACCCTCACTTTTAGGCTTAGGTGTCGTAATCACTTTCTTTACAACTTTCGGAGCTGCGGCCGCAGCCGGGGCTGAACCAGTGCCCGCTTTCTTCGGAGTAAGCATGATAATCATACGTTTTCCCTCCAAAACCGGCAACTGCTCTACTTTTCCATAGTCCTCCAAATCGTTGGCAAAACGAAGCAGCAAGACTTCTCCCTGTTCCTTGAAAAGGATAGAACGGCCTTTAAAGAACACGTAGGCTTTGACCTTCGAACCTTCCTCCAAAAATCCCTTAGCGTGCTTCAATTTAAAATTGTAATCATGATCATCTGTTTGAGGCCCGAAACGAATCTCCTTCACGACCACTTTCACAGATTTCGCTTTTTGCTCTTTCTGACGCTTTTTTTGCTGATAGAGGAATTTTTGGTAGTCGATTACTCTACAAACGGGGGGCGCAGCATTTGGTGAAATCTCGACTAGATCCATCCCCTGCTCTTCCGCTATTTTCAGCGCTTGAGCGATCGGATAAACACCCGTCTCAATATTGTCACCTACTAAACGAACTTCACGAACACGAATACGTTCGTTGATTCTATACTGTTCTTTCAGATTGTCATTCTTCATTCAAAAAGATTTATTCTCCTCGTTATTAGTTATTTAATCATTACTTTTTTGCCAGCGATTCATCATTTCCTCTACCTCGCCATTCAAAAGCGCTGCAAAGGTAGCAATTTTCATCGAACCTTTATCACCTTCGCCCTGTTTTCTTACAGAAACTTCACTATTTTCTGCTTCTTTTTCTCCAACGATGAGCATATAAGGGATTCTTTTCAATTCATTGTCACGAATTTTACGACCGATCTTCTCATTTCGGTCATCTACGATAGCACGGATTTCCTGATTACCCAACTCACGTGCGATTTGCCAAGCGTAATCATTAAACTTCTCGCTGATCGGCATGATACATACCTGCTCCGGAGTCAACCACAACGGGAACTTTCCGGCGGTGTGCTCGATCAATACGGCAACGAACCGTTCCATGGAACCGAACGGCGCGCGGTGGATCATAACCGGACGGTGCTTCTGGTTGTCGGCACCCGTATATTCCAATTGGAAACGTTCCGGTAAGTTATAGTCTACCTGAATCGTACCTAACTGCCAACGGCGGCCGATAGCGTCTTTCACCATGAAGTCGAGTTTCGGACCGTAGAAAGCGGCCTCTCCATATTCGATCTTAGCTTTCAAGCCTTTTTCCTCACAAGCCTCTACAATAGCTTGCTCAGCCTTCTCCCAATTCTCGTCGCTACCGATATATTTCTCACGGTTCACCTTGTCACGCAAGGAGATCTGAGCCTCGAAGTTCTCGAAATTCATCGTCTTGAATACGATCGAGATGATGTCCATCACGTTCAAGAATTCCTGCTTTACTTGATCGGGGCGGCAGAAAATATGAGCATCATCCTGCGTAAAGCTACGTACACGGGTCAATCCGTGCAACTCTCCGCTCTGCTCATACCGGCAAACCGTACCGAACTCAGCGAGACGCAACGGCAGGTCCTTATACGAACGAGGAGAGTTTTTATAGATCATACAGTGATGAGGACAGTTCATCGGTTTCAAGAAGTATTCCTCACCCTCCTCAGGTGTATGGATCGGTTGGAAAGAATCCTTTCCGTATTTAGCGTAGTGGCCGGAGGTAATATACAATAATTTATTACCGATCGGCGGACACATTACCTCTTGATAATTATAACGAGCTTGGATACGACGCAAGAACTCTTGCAGACGCAAACGCAAGGCGGTACCTTTCGGCAACCACATCGGTAAGCCCTTACCTACCGTATCGGAGAACATGAACAAGTCCATTTCCTTACCGATCTTACGGTGGTCACGTTTCTTGGCCTCCTCCAACAATGTCAGATACTCATCCAACATCTTCTTTTTCGGGAAAGTGATACCATACAAACGAACCAATTGCTTGCGTTTCTCATCGCCACGCCAATAAGCGCCGGCTACGCTCAATATCTTGACAGCTTTCAGATAAGAGGTATTCGGTAAGTGCGGCCCTCTACACAAGTCCGTAAAAGAACCCTGTGTATAGGTAGTGATCGTACCGTCTTCCAACTCACTGATAAGCTCTGTTTTATACTCTTCACCTCTATCGCCGAACATCTTCATGGCATCCGCCTTGGTAATGTCCTGACGTTTGATCTCTTCTTTCTTGGCTACCAGCTCAAGCATCTTAGCCTCGATAGCAGCGAAATCACCCTCTTTGATCACGGCCTCGCCCGGATCCACGTCATAATAGAAACCGTTCTCGATCGCCGGACCGATACCGAATTTAATACCCGGATATAATTCCTGCAAAGCCTCTGCCATAAGGTGAGCGCTGGAATGCCAGAACGCATGTTTACCTTCCTCGTCTTCCCACTTCAAAAGTTTCACCGTAGCGTCGTCGTTGATAGGACGGCTTAAGTCCCAAACCTCCCCATTCACGCTTGCGGCTAGGACTTCCTGTGCCAAACGAGAACTAATGCTTTCCGCTATCTGCATAGCAGTCGTTCCCTTTGCATATTCTCTTACGGAATTGTCCGGAAATGTAATCTTTATCATATTCTATTCTCTAAAATTCTTTATATTCAGCCCACAAAGTTAATATTTCTTTTCTATCAGCGAAACATTTAACTCGAATAATTTGCGTTATCACCGGCTTGTCATTCGCTTGATGATACTATAGGCGTTGTAGATACCCAATTCCCCTGCCTTGCTCAAGTCGGCGATGCCCCGGTTCACGTCACCTTGCGACAGACGGGCTAACCCACGGTTGTAGTAAGCCTCGGCAAATTCAGGGTCTCGCTCGATCGCCTCGTTGTAATCAACGATAGCGGCACGGAAATCACGCTGGGCGCAACGCAGGTTCGCACGGTTAAAGTAGGCGTACACAAAACCCGGGTTCAGCTTGATCACCATATCGTAATCCCTCATGATCTGCTCATGCTCATAGGCTCGCTTATTATCCTTCAACATAGCGCTACGAGGGTCTACCGAGGTGTTGACGTTTACCTGCGACTGTGCGGACTTACCGATATTCAAGTTCATCCCCGAGCCACTCAAGTCGTATGTATCCTTGTTTGCCTGCTGGGATTGGGTGTACATCAATTGCTTATAACGTTCTACGGCACGATTGAAATAGGCCATCGTGAACGAGGGGTCTCGCTCGATCGCTTCCGAGAAACTCTTGATCGCCTCCGAGAAATCCTGCACCAACATGAAGTCCATCGCACGACCGAAATAAGCGTTAGCGTTGTTCGGATCACGCTCGATCTCCGCCGAATACTCGTCGATGGAGGCGAAATGCACGGCGATCTGGTCCTCGGTCAAAGCGGCCTCCTCGTTCGTGATACGCAATTTACGCTTCAAGACCATCTGGCCATTGTAATCCTCCACCATCTTGTCGTAATAAACAAGTTTCTTTACGGGATCCGCCTTCTCGTAATAGGTCAAGACAAACTGGGGTTCCAGATCCACATGGACATTCCGGTCTTGTACACGCCCACGGACCTCGCTTTGGTATTTACTTTTACGCTCCTGCTCCTTATCGTATACCACCAAGCGGTTGAACTTATTGATATTCTTATCGGATTGCTCACGAGTATTCTCCTCCGAATCGTCCGTCTTGGCATCTCCGTTCACCGCTGTATTGGAACCCGAAGACGATGTCTTCGGGATCTGTCCGTTCTTGGCCTGCTCCTCCATCTTTATGGCCGCCCAATAATCACGGTCTGCCCCCACGTTATCCCCCAGCTTACGCTTTGCTTCCGAACGGCTCACAAAGCCTGGCAGGAAAGTAGGATATTGCTTCAAGACCACGTCGTAATCCTGCACGGCCCCCCGGTAGTCGCCCGTCTCGAAACGGAGCAACGCACGGTTGTAATAAGCCATATAGTTATCTGGCTCTTGCTGGATAACGACATCGAAGTCTTCGATAGCACGGTTATTATCCCCGACTTGGAACCGAAGCAAACCTCGGTTGAATCGTGCGATCAAGTTCCGGCTATCCATGCTGATCACCTGATCGTAATCGGCCATCGCACCTCTCAAGTCATTCATCTGATAACGAACTAGCCCCCGGTTAATATAATATCCGCTCTCACGGGTATCCAGACGTAGAGCCTCGTTCAAATCGGCCAAAGCGTCCTTGTAATCATCCATTTGATAATGAAGGATCGCACGATTGCCATACGCCGGCGCATAATAAGGATCCATCTCGATCGCCTTATTATAATCGGCCAAGGCTTTCAACGTATCCCCTTTCTCCAGATACATAGCGCCCCGTGTCATATAATTCATGGAATATTTCGGATGGGCGGTCATTAAATCATCGAATGTCTTCTCCGCCCCGTTGTAGTCTTTTTTCTGGATAAAAGCCACCGCCATATTCACCAGCATCTGGCGGTCCTCGGGTTTGAACTCAAGTCCTTTCTGGTAATCGTCGATCGCCTCGTCGTATTTCTCCTGGCTTTGACGGGCGATGCCGCGAGCGTAATACGCTTGCGTTAAAAAAGGGTTCCGCTGAAGACATAAAGTACAGTCTTCCTCGGCCCCCTTAAAATCGTCCAGATTTATCTTCGCCACCGCACGGTAAAAATAAGGTTCCGCCAACCAAGGTTTGGATTTGATAACCTGATTGAAGTACTGAATGGAAAGAACATAATCCTCAAAATAAAGGGCGTTCCTGCCAATGGCCAATACACGGTCCGTATTAATCTGCGCAAAAAGCGAAATCGTAAATATCTGTAATATCAAAAAGAGTGTTGCCTTCTTCATCCTATTAAAAATGATTGAGAGGCAAAAATAAGTAAATTATCTTACTTAGACTCTATTTTTACCATTAAATGATTCTTCGTTATCTTATCGCCCTCTTTTACATTGAGCTCGACAACGACTCCCGATATGGGAGCGACCACCCGGTTCTGCATTTTCATCGCCTCATGGATTAGCAGAAGTTGCCCGGCCTCCACAGCCTGTCCTTCCTCTACCATAATCTTGATAATCGTTCCGGGAAGATGAGAAACCACGTCACCAGCCGACGGCTTATGCCACATCGGTCGGCTCTTATACTTCGCTGTCAGCAACGTCTTATATTTACGTGCCGTCACCACAAAGTCTACATATTCTTCTTGCTGGTGTTTCTTTTCCATACTCTCATCAATTTAGAACGGAGGCAAACCGTGCTTCTTGGCCGGTCTGTATTCCTCTTTTAGAATGGAAAGCTTCAGTGCGTGTAGCAATAATGAACGGGTTTCTTTCGGTTCGATCACAGAGTCGATAAATCCCTTGGAAGCCGCCACGTACGGGTTCGCGAATTTCTCGATATATTCTTTCACCTTCTCCTGACGCATAGCGTTCTGATCTTCCGCCTCCATGATCTCCTTGCGGAATATGATGTTAGCTGCGCCTTCCGGACCCATAACAGCGATCTCTGCGCTCGGCCAAGCGAACATGAAGTCAGCGCCCAAGTGACGGGAGTTCATAGCTATATAACCTCCACCGTACGCCTTGCGCAAGATAACCGTGATCTTAGGAACAGTAGCTTCCGAATACGCATACAGAACCTTAGCCCCATGACGAATCACACCCGCATGCTCTTGATCTACGCCCGGCAGATAACCCGGCATATCCTCCAACGTGATGATAGGAATATTGAATGAGTCGCAGAAACGGATGAAACGAGCGGCCTTGTCAGCGCTATCACAATCAAGCACGCCGGCCAAAACCATCGGTTGATTGGCAACGAAACCTACCGTTTCTCCTGCCATACGACCAAAACCGATCACAATATTAGCGGCCCACAACTCTTGAATCTCCAAGAAGTCCGAGTCATCGACGATACATCTGATAACGTCTCGCACATCATACGGTTGTTTCGGGTCCGCCGGAACTACTTGCTCGATATTCAGCATAGCGGACGGCTCTTTCGGCTCAACCACTTTCGCACGCTCCTGATTATTCCAAGGGATGAAGCTAACCAAACGTTTCACCTGATCGAAACATTCTTGCTCGCTCAAGGCATAAAAATGAGCGTTACCTGTAGTCTCCGCATGAACACGTGCGCCACCAAGGTCTTCCATAGAGATATCCTCACCCAGCACGGTCTTGATAACGTTCGGTCCCGTGATAAACATCTTAGAGATGTTCTCAACCACAAACACGAAGTCCGTCAACGCCGGAGAATAAACGGCACCACCGGCACAAGGACCGAGGATCAAGGAAATCTGAGGGATCACGCCCGAGGCGATCGTATTGCGATAGAATATTTCACCATAACCAGCCAAAGCACCAACACCTTCTTGGATACGTGCGCCACCCGAGTCATTGATTCCGATGATCGGACATTTCATCTTCAACGCATGATCCATGATCTTGGTGATCTTACGAGCATGCTGCAAACCTAACGAACCACCGGCAACCGTAAAGTCCTGCGCATAGATGCAAACCGGGGCACCAAAGATCGTACCCGTACCAGTAACCACACCATCACCCGGCAGAACCTTCTTCTCCATACCGAAATCACGGCCATCGTGTTTCACGAACATGTCATACTCATGGAAAGAGTTCTTATCCAACAAAGCCAAGATACGCTCCCGGGCAGTAAGCTTACCCATCGCCACTTGCTTTTCGATAGCAGCCTCACCACCGCCCATCTCGATAACGGCTTTCTTTTCCCTGAGGGCCTCAATGTTTTTACTTAAATCTGTCATATTGATTATTTATAGATTTATTATTTACCAACGGCTTTTGCCCGGTAAGAGCAACGAACCGTCCCTTTAATAATACTATTTAATTTGCCTTTGTTCAATTGGCGGCGAATAGCGGAGACATTGTCTATAAAGACATGCCCCGTCAGATGCTCGCACTCATGCTGCACGATACGGGCGGCGAAACCTTCCACCACTTCCTCGTGCTCCTCCCAATTCTCATCCCAATATCTCACACGAACCGTTTTCGAGCGAGACACTTTCTCGTGTATACCCGGCAGGCTCAAGCAGCCTTCCTCCATAGCTATTTCCTCCTCGCTACGTTCCAAAAACTCGGGATTAATCAACGCACGCTTGAAACCCTTGCATTCAGGGAAGTCATCTCCCATCACATCACCGTCTATAACCACCAAACGGATAGACAAGCCCACCTGAGGAGCGGCAAGCCCTACCCCATCAGCATTATACATCGTTTCAAACATATTGGCAACCAACTGTTTCAAGTCGGGATAATCTTTAGGTACATCCTCAGCCTCTTTTCTTAGTACGGGCTGACCATATAAAAATACGGGTAAAATCATAAGTTATAACTGATATTTTTTACTTTCTAAATAAGCTTGCAAAATAATAACGGCGCTAATCTCATCAACCAATCCTTTATCTTGCCGTTTCTTTTTCTTTAAACCGCCTTCCAACATGGCCTTATGAGCTAAGACCGACGTGAACCGCTCGTCGTAATAAGTTACCGGGATACTTGGTATCGTCCTTTTCAGATGGGTCACGAACGCCTCCACATACTTCATGTTCTCAGAAGGCTCATTGTTCATTTGCTTCGGAAGCCCGACCACAAATAAATCCACCGGTTCCCGTGATATGTAATCCGACAGGTATTTCACAACCTCTCCACTTGGGACTGTCGCCACGCCGTTAGCGATCATTTGTAAAATATCCGTAGCGGCTATCCCTGTACGTTTCCGGCCGTAATCTATTGCAATTATTCTTCCCATCGAGCGCGAATATAGCATAAATATAAATACAGATTACACAAATCCGCAAAAAGTGTGCAACAAATCGGATCAATATGCATTCTTCTCTCCCTTGAACATATTCAGTACCGTAACCACAATAATCTTTAAATCAAGGAAGAACGTCCAATTCTCTATATACCACACATCTCTCTTCACACGTCCTTCCATCTGCTCCAGCGTCTTGGTCTCACCTCGGTAACCGGTGACTTGCGCCCACCCCGTTACTCCCGGTTTCACCAAATGCCGCACCATATACTTATCGATCAACGCCGAGTACTGCTCGGTATGCTTCAGCATATGCGGACGAGGGCCTACCACGGACATATCGCCCAGCAAGACGTTCACGAACTGAGGGAACTCATCCAAATTCGTCCGGCGCAAGAAATCGCCGATCCGGGTCTTCCGGGGATCATCCTTGACGGCCTGCAAGGTATCGGCCTGCGCGTTCACCTTCATCGTACGAAATTTAAAACATTCGAAGTCATGCCCATACAATCCCGTACGTTTCTGCTTAAACAAAATCGGGCCGGGTGAGCTTAACTTGATCATTATACCGACCACGATGTACAGGATCGGATAAATCGTGAGCAAAATCACCAAAGAGAAAAATATATCGAACGTTCGTTTCAAGAACCGGTTATAGGCGGATTGCAAAGGCTCCCGGCGGACCGTCAGCAATGGGATCGATTCCATCACCTCCATCACCATACTCTTCTTTACATCCCGGTAAAACTCGGGCACGATATAGAAGCGCACCATCTTCTTCTCAGCGAAATTCAGAAGCCGTACGATCTTTCCGTTGTTCGTACCCGGCAAGGTACAATAAATCTCATCGATATCATGCTCCAGCACATACGCTTCCACCTCACTCGTCTTACCCAAATAATTAGGTAAAACGTCTTTCAACGAGTCATTGTCATCAAAGAACCCCTTTACACTAAACCCATAGCTCAAATCATCTTTCATAACTTGGTAAAGCTCCATACCATTCTTTCCCGCACCCACAATCACCACCTTCTTAAAGTTATAGCCTTTTCGCCTATAAAACTTTAAGGATAAGCGCACAAAAACCCGCCAAAGCGAAAACAAGATGATAGAAACCCCGTAATAGACCAAGAGGAAGGTAGCCAGAATATCCCCTACATTCAAGAAGATCAAGCAAGTAGCGAATAAAAAGATAAGTACGGTAACCAATCCGAACGCCCGTTGCACAATCTTGTCGATAAACACGACCGCCTGATGCAATTGAATCGGGATAAAATATAAAGAGAAGAAATAACAGAAATTCAATAACAAAATAACCTCTCTCAAATTATAGGATATCGCTTCCGTGTATTTCGGGCCAAGCAGATGAAAAACGGCCATAAACAAGAGATTCAATACGATCAAATCTCCTACACCAATCAGCCATTGGATTAAATAACCATGTTTTTTGTTCAATATCATAGCAATTCGATAAATTCTCACAAAAGTAAGTATTTTTCGGCGCAAAAAAAAGGCCGCACTTAGAAGTACGGCCTTTTTAAAGTATTAATTCGTAAATTAATTATTAGCGCTCATAATTACTACACGGTTCCAGCTATTTTCGCCATAAGGTTGTTCGTCCGAACCTCTCCACTCGATAGTGATCTGGCTAGAAGAGATACCGTATTTATCGATAAGTTCCTTAGCGACCGCTCTAGCACGTTTCTCAGAAAGACCCATGTTATAATCAGAAGTACCCGTCTTCTTGTCAGCGTAACCAACTACCTTGATCGGAGCGTTGTTGTTCTTCATGAACTCAGCTGTGTTATAGATATTGATCTGCTGGTTCTTGTCGATCTTAGCGCTGTTGATGCGAAAGTAAACCACATTGTCAACGTAGTTATTTACAACTTCAGTAACTGTCTCTTGGCACTCAGGGCAAGAAACCGGACGTTTGCTCAACTCATCGTTAGCAGCACGCAAAGAGTTGATCTGGCCGTTCAAGTCGTTCAACAAAGCGTAATCCATCGGCTCCAATACCTCGAAGTCTGTCTTACCCAATTTGAATGTCAAACCAGCGCTCAACTGAACGATACCATCTGTCAGGTGATTCATCTCGACACGGTTAAACTGCTCGTTCAACAAAGAACCTTGGATCTCAACGTTCAAATCAACACGTTTGCTCAAACGGAAAGCGGTTAAGATACCAGCGTTCAACGTAGGAGACTCCGTTCTTGGACGATCATAAGACTCTGTAGTCTTGAAACGCTGCGCATAACCAAAACCGACCCAAGGAATCAAGCGGAACACTTTAGATTCTCTGTAAGGAGCCCAGAAGTTAGTAACATCCCACAACAAATCTACGTGAGCGGCTACATATTTATTATGTTGCATAAACTGTGCGCCATCACCTTCAAAACCGTGGATAATACCACCATTTAACTGGGTACGGAATCCTAAATACGGATTAAACCACTTACCAAAAGATACTTGTGGAGCGAAGTTTAAACGATTCTTGAAATCAGCCTCTCCATTTTGGTCTCCTAACAATACGCTGGCTCCACCCGCAATTGAAATAAACCAATTGTCGCGAGCTTTATTCTTCTTGAAATTAGTCTTATAACCAGCCTCATTGCTGAACCCCACCTGCGGTTGATATTCCTGTGCTGCCACAGAGAATACAAAACCTGATAACAAAGCTAAAAGTAAAACCTTAGTCTTCATATTTTCAACATTTTAATTAAACAATCAATTACCTAATATCTTAAAATTGGCACAAATTTAACTCTTTTTGTAATTACAACAAATAAAATCTTCAAATTGTTTCGAACTCACTCGAAATAGTTCAAAATTTTATAGCCCCCCTCTTTCAGATAAGACTCCTTCTTCATTAGTTTTATATCGTTCTTCATCATATCCTCAATTAAAGCCGCTAATGAATACTCCGGTTCCCACCCTAAACGAGTACGTGCCTTCGTAGCGTCACCGATCAGCAACTCTACTTCCGTAGGGCGGAAATACTGCGGATCTACTCCCACAACTTCCTCACCCACACGTTTCTTAAAGTTTTCCAGATAGGCATCACCAACCTTCTTGAAGAACAATCCCTCGTCTATCGACTCTATGATAGCGACCTCGTCTATCCCTTCTCCTTTAAAGCGGATTCCCACGCCAATTTCCTCAAAAGCCATACGGATAAAGTCCCGAATCGTGGTAGTAATCCCGGTAGCTATGACATAATCCGAGGGTTCATCTTGTTGCAAAATAGCGTACATGGCACGCACGTAATCTTTTGCGTGTCCCCAATCCCGTTTGGAGGAAAGATTACCCATATAAACCTTTTTTTGCATACCCAAAACGATACGTGAAACCGCCCGGGTTACCTTACGGGTCACGAATGTCTCTCCCCTTAATGGAGACTCATGATTAAACAAGATGCCATTGGAAGCGTGCATATGATAGGCTTCCCTGTAATTCACCGTAATCCAGTAACCGTATAGTTTCGCTACCGCATAAGGGCTTCTCGGATAGAAAGGAGTAGTCTCCCTCTGCGGCACCTCTTGCACCAAGCCATACAACTCGGATGTAGATGCCTGGTAAATACGCGTCTTCGGGATCAAGTTCAGCAAACGGACCGCCTCTAGGATACGCAATACGCCCAAACCATCCGCATTCGCAGTATATTCGGGAGTGTCGAAACTTACTTTTACATGGCTCATGGCGGCCAGATTATAGATCTCGTCCGGTTGAACCTCGCCAATGATACGTGTAAGATTCAAACTATCCGTTAAATCGCCATAATGCAAAATCAAATTACGGTTTTCCACATGCGGATCTTGATACAAATGATCGATACGATCCGTATTGAACATGGAAGAACGACGCTTGATACCATGTACCGTATATCCTTTCTTAATCAAGAACTCAGTAAGATAAGCCCCATCCTGTCCCGTAATACCCGTTATTAACGCTACTTTGCCCATTTTTCTAATTTTCAATTCTCATTTTTCAATTCCCAAGTACCATTCATAGAGTCGCTTCACGCCCTTCTCGATCTCGATCGTATGGCGCCAACCCAAGGCATGCAACTTGCTTACATCCGTCAGCTTACGAAGCGTACCGTCCGGCTTGGACGAGTTAAACCTCAACTCGCCCTCGAACCCGATCTCTCGCCGGATCAGTTCGGCGACCTCACGGATCGAAAGCTCGATACCCGTACCTATATTAATATGTGTATTCCGGACCTCGCCCTCCTTCTGGCGGACATCCTCGAAATCCACGTGTTCCATGATATAAACAGAAGCATCGGCCATCTCCTCGCTCCATAAAAACTCACGAAGCGGCTTGCCGGTTCCCCACAGCTCCACCTCGCCCGGACGGATACCCTGTTTATCCAATACGGAGAGTATCTCCGGCTCGGAGGCCTTCCCAGACACGCCCTCTACCGGACGAGTGTCCATATCCTTACGCAAGGCCTCCCAATCTCCCATATGCAGGCATTTCGCCAGATGGATCTTACGGATCATGGCTGGCAACACATGCGAGGTCTCCAGATTGAAATTATCATTCGGCCCGTAGAGGTTAGTAGGCATCACGGCGATATAGTTCGTACCGTATTGCAGGTTGTAACTCTCGCACATCTTGATACCCGCTATCTTGGCGATCGCATAAGGCTCGTTGGAATATTCCAAGGGAGATGTCAGCAAGCAATCCTCCGGCATCGGCTGCGGAGCCTCACGAGGATAGATGCAGGTGCTTCCCAAGAATAATAATTTCTTTACATTGTTTTTCCAAGAGGCATGAATGACATTATTCTGGATCATCAAATTATTGTAGATAAAATCGGCACGGTACAGACTGTTCGCCATGATACCGCCGACGTGCGCCGCCGACAAGAACACATAGTCCGGCCGCTCGGCTGCAAAGAACTCGTTCACAGCGGCTTGATCCGTCAGATCCAGTTCCGCATGCGTACGAAGCAGGAAGTTCGTATACCCTTTGCTACGCAAATTATTCAGGATGGCGGAGCCTACCAAGCCCCGGTGACCGGCAACAAATATTTTACTGTCTTTTTCCATCGATATCTCGTATTCTGAACTACTTCTACTTATTAATCAACCTCATCAAATACTGGCCGTACTGATTCTTAATCATCGGCAAAGCCACTTGCTCAAGTCGCTTCTCATCAATCCATCCTTGCTTGAAAGCGATCTCCTCCAGACAAGCCACCTTCAGTCCCTGTCTCTTCTCGATCACCTCCACGAAAGTAGATGCCTCAGACAACGAGTCGTGAGTCCCGGTATCCAACCAAGCGAATCCACGTCCCAATAGCTGCACTTTCAACTCCCCATCCTTCAAGAACCACTGGTTCACGGTAGTGATCTCCAGCTCTCCACGGGCGGATGGCTTGATATTCTTGGCCACGCCCACCACCTTGTTCGGATAGAAATACAACCCTACCACGGCGTAATTCGACTTCGGTTCCTTCGGTTTCTCCTCGATACTGAAGACGTTCCCATCCGCATCGAACTCGGCCACGCCATAGCGTTCCGGATCGTTTACGTAGTAACCGAACACGGTCGCTTTTTGTTCGTTCTCCGCCTTGTCAACGGCCTCTTTTAACATACGGGTAAAGCTCTGTCCGTAAAAGATATTATCGCCAAGTACCAAGCAAACGGAGTCATCGCCGATAAAACGCTCTCCAATGATGAAAGCTTGCGCCAATCCGTCCGGTGAAGGCTGCTCGGCATATTCAAAACGAACGCCATAATCGGAGCCATCGCCCAGTAAACGACGAAAGCCCGGCAAATCCTGAGGGGTCGATATAATAAGAATCTCCCGTATCCCTGCCAGCATGAGCACGGATACCGGATAAAAAATCATCGGCTTATCATAAATAGGTAGAAGTTGCTTGGAAACTCCTTTAGTGATCGGATACAAGCGGGTACCCGATCCACCGGCTAAAACTATACCTTTCATATTCTTTCCATTTTGTTCGACAATACTCGCTTAGGATCGATTCCACACCGTCCCTAAAACTATACAAAGTTAAACAAATAATAATAGATTAGCGCATGGTTTTCAAAAAATCGTCCATATTCTGATACAATGGGACGCCATAGCGCGCACAAGTTAAGCGCACATTATCATAGCGGTAAAAGCCGGGCTCGCAAATCACCCGCAACTTTCCGGAGCGCATAAACAGCCCCATCTCCAATAAAGTTATCGGGGATTTGCTGCTCGCCAGAATGTTCATGATAATCAGATCGGCTTTCTCCAGATGCTCCAGTTCCCAATTCACTTGATGCTCAAAATCGGACATCTCCCCGCTCAACCCTTTATCTCTACGAGGATTGAACAAGAGATACCGTCCCTCCGGAAGCGCCCGGAACCAGTCGCAGGTAGCCTTCTGCCAATCCACGCTTTTCCCCATATCGATCGTGCCGGCCAAAAAGATTTTTTGGTATACAGCTTCATCCAAATCCTTATTTTCAGTATCGGGATACAAGACAACGACCTCAGATTGGGCAAACCCTCCCATCGGCACCAAAAACAAATATAATATACACAGTACAATATTTCTCATATTCATGTCTCAAAGCTTACTTTTCAGGCAACAAACTTCGCAAAAAAACATGAATCCAACAAATACATTCACTTTAAATGTGGGCAATAGTCTTGTATATACTAATAGGATATCACGAGAAGTTGTACTTACTTGGACGGTGAAGTATATCTCCTAGGGTACTTGCAGTATATCTTCTCCAAGGAGAGGAGTATATGTACGTGTTTTTTCGAAAACACGTACATGTTTTTGGGAAGGACTCGGCATGTAGCAAAATCATGGGTTCAGCCCATAAATCGTAGCCTGTACGGCATGCGATAAGATATAGGCCGCAGGCGTGTCGTTTGAGGGGGAATAGCCTTTGGAGAGCCTCTGGATTACGGGTTCCTTGTTCGTGCCCAGTATCGGGACCAATAAGGGGGCGCCGTTCAAGATAAGCGGTCCCGTCATGGTGATCCGGTATTGGCCGGTAGAAGGTTGCTGGGATACCGCATAGTTACGGCTATCCGACAATAGCTCCATGGTGGTAGGGAAAATGGATGCCGTATGGGAATCCTCACCTACGCCGAGGATGATGCAATCGAACGTAGGCATTTGATTGAACAACGGCAAGAATTCCTTTACGACCCATGAATAACGCATCGCCTCGGTACCCGGCTCGTTCTCGCCCTTGATCCGGTGGATATGGTCCGCCGGGATACGCAAAGGCTTAAAAAGCAAATGATTCGCATGACCGTAATTACTATCCGGACTCGTTGGTGGAACGCAACGCTCGTCCACCCAGAAGAAACGGATGTTATTCCAGTCAATCTTATCCTTATACTCATCTACCCAGAGGGAAAACATATGCTTCGCCGTCTCCCCTCCCGAGAGCGCTAGGTTAAACGGAGCGAAGTCTTTCCGGCGAATCATCGCCATCATATCCTCCGTCATCGACCGAAGCGCCTCTTTCATCTCATTATATCTCTTTATTTCCATAAAATTATCTTCTTTGGCAGGCGCAGACTTTCTTTTCCGCACCTAAAATAACAGTTTCCTCCGGTCCGTCCTCGCCCGGCTCATAGAAGAATAAGTTCTTCGAACCCTCCTCTTTCCAATGGAGCAAGATCGGATCGATAAATTTCCAGCTAGCCTCCAAAGCGTCGCTACGAGCATACAGGGTGGAATCGCCCAGCATGGCATCCAGCAACAGACGCTCGTAAGCGTCAGGAAGATAGCTCTTCGAGAGGGAATCGTAGCGGAAGTCCATGCTGACTTGCTTCACCTCGAAACCGGCTCCCGGCATTTTCAGCCCGAACTTCAAGGATATACTCTCGTTCGGTTGGATACGGATGGTCAATTTATTGCAGGAACCTCCCGAACATTGACCGACAAACAGTTGATGGGGCGTAGACTTGAAGTGGATCACTACCTCCGATGACTTCTCCGGCAACTTCTTTCCCGTATAGAAATAGAAGGGCACACCGCTCCAGCGCCAGTTATCGATGAAGAATTTCATCGCCACATACGTCTCGGTATTCGAGTCGGGAGCTACGTTCTTCTCTTCCCGATAACCGATATATTGTCCGCGGACAACCATCTTATCCATATCCAACACCGTATACGGACGTATGGAGCGGAATACTTTCACGATCTCGTCACGAATCGGTTCCGGCTCGAATATAGAGGGAGATTCCATGGCGATAAACGACATCAATTGCATTAAGTGATTCTGGATCATATCCCGCATCGCCCCGGCTCCATCATAATATTTCCCTCTATTCTCCACCCCCAAAGTCTCAGTAGCGCTGATCTCGATGGAATCGATATAATTATGATTCCACAATGGCTCGAAAATACCGTTTGAGAAACGCAATACCAAGATATTCTGCACGGTCTCTTTCCCCAGATAATGGTCGATACGATAAATCTCCTCCTCATGGAAGATATGTCGTAAATGATCGTTCAACTGGCGGGCAGACTCCAAGCTGGTACCGAACGGCTTCTCTACGATGATCCGCCTGAAACCATCTGGAGACTCGGTCTTGTTCAAACCGCTCTCCAGCAAACATTGCGGGACGATCTCGTACATCACCGGCGGGGTAGCCAAGTAATAGATGATCTTATCCGGCAAGTCATGTTTCTCTTGCAAGAACTCGATGCGCTCACGCAATTTGTAGTATTCATCGGCGTTCGTGGAATCGAAGGCGAGGTAATAGACATTCTCCAAGAAGTCATCGATCAAGCCCTCGTCGTAAGTCTTTCCCTTCTGTGCCTCCAAGATATGCGTATGTTGCTCCGCACGGAACTCCTCATCACCATAAGCGGTACGGGCGGCCCCCAAGATGCAGAAGCGGTCGGGCAGCAAGCCCCGGACATATAACTCGAACAAAGAGGGAAGCAACTTGCGACTGGTAAGATCGCCCGACGCCCCGAATATAACTAATAATTGATTATCTGCTTTCTTCATACCTTTATACGTTATAAGTTCCAGAAACCGTCTTTCCTCCCTCACCCGTCCAGTTGGTATGGAAAAACTTACCACGCTCCCAATCGACCCGCTCATAGGTATGAGCCCCGAAATAATCCCGCTGAGCTTGAATCAGGTTAGCGGCAGAATGTGGGGTAGACAATCCATCGAAATAACTCAACCCCGAGCTCATTGCCGGCAAAGCCACTCCATGCAAGGCACCCTCGGCTACCACTTGCCGCCAAGCCAACAAGGAAGACTCGATCTTTTGAATAAAGAACTCATCGAATAAGAGGTTCTCCAGATTCCGGTTCTTCTCATAAGCCTGCGTAATTTTCTCCAAAAAGACAGAGCGTATGATACATCCCTTCCGCCAGATCTTGGCGATCGTACCGTAATCCAACTGCCAATCATATCGCTTGGAGGCTTGGCACAACAAAGAGAATCCCTGTGCGTAGGAAACCAACTTAGCGGCATACAAAGCCTGCTTGATCTCTTTCTCCGAGATCAAGGTCTGCCCCAGCACGCCACTCTTCGGATAAAGCGAGGACGCTTTTTTCCGTTCTTCCTGCATGGAAGAAAGCATACGGGCATAAACAGCCTCGGTAATCAACGTCAGCGGATCATTCTCGTCCATAGCGGCGATAGCGCTCCATTTACCGGTGCCCTTCTGGCCGGCGGCATCCAATATCTTATCTAGCAGATAGCCCTCTCCCGCCTCGTCCTTGAAGCGGAGAATATCGGCCGTAATACCGATCAGGTAGCTATCCAGCTCTCCCGTGTTCCAATCCTCAAAGATACGAGCCAAGGCCTCATTGTCCAGATCCAGACGATTCTTCAATAAGGAATACGCCTCGGAAATCAACTGCATATCTCCATACTCGATACCATTGTGTACCATTTTCACGAAATGGCCGGCTCCACCCGGACCAATCCATTGGCAACAAGGCGTCCCATCGTCCAGCTTGGCGGCGATGCTTTGCAAGACATCCTTCACCAAAGGCCAAGCGGCAGGCGAGCCACCCGGCATCACGGAAGGTCCGTACAAGGCACCGATCTCCCCTCCGGAGATTCCGGTACCTACGAAGTACATCCCATGCGCCTCCATCTCCTTCACCCGTCGTTCCGTATCATGGAAGTCCGAGTTGCCACCATCGATAATCACGTCACCGGGTGATAAGTAAGGAATCAATTGAGCCATCAGCTCATCCACCGGGGCACCCGCTTTTACCATCAGCATGATCTTGCGAGGACGCTCGATAGACTCGACAAATTCCTGTATCGTATGGGTTCCTATAAAATTCTTTCCTTTTCCACGACCGCTCATGAAGCGGTCTACCACGCCTTCCTCTCCCGGCGCTGTACGATTATAAACGGATACAGTGAACCCCTTGCTTTCCATGTTCAACGCAAGGTTTTCTCCCATCACGGCCAAGCCGATTAATCCAATATTTGATGTTTTCATATTTATGTTTTTATTTTATTAATCCAAATAGATCATTTAAAGCCTCACTCATCGACGGATGGGTGAATATCGAATCCCGGAGGAACGTGTAATCTTGCCCGAGACGCATCGCCAAGCTAACCGTATTTATGACTTCGCTGGACTCGGCGCAGAATAAGGTACATCCTAGGATCTTCCCGGTATCCGCATCTACCACGGCTTTCAGTAAGCCATCCGTCTGCTCGATGGTACGGGTACGAGGCATGGCGGCGGCGGGCAGGCTGGCCACCTTTATATTTTTCTCCATCTTACGGGCTTGCGTCTCGTTCAACCCGACATGGGCCAACGGAGGATCGATGAATACGGAATAAGCCACTGCTTCCCGATCGTCCAAGCTCCGGAAACCATTACCAAACAGCTCTTCCCGGATAATACGGTAATCATCCAAAGACAGATAGGTAAATTGTAATCCGCCATGTACATCCCCGATCGCCCAGATATTAGGGATATTGGTACGCAACTTACTATCCACCTCGATAGCGCCACGATTAGTCGTCCGTATTCCGGCGGCTTGCAGATTTAGGCTTTCCGTATTCGGTTTACGGCCGGTAGCCAAAAGCACCGCCTCGGCATCCAGCCGCAAGGTATCTCCCGAGATAGCGTTACGGCAGATCACCGTAGCCCGCTCGGCATCCTGCTCGATCGTCTGCACGACCGTATTCAAATGAATGGTGATCCCTTTTTTCTCTAGCGTGGACTTCACCGAATCGGCGATGTCCCGGTCCTCACGAGGAATGAACACCTCCCCAGCCTCCAAGATCGTTACCTTCGATCCAAAACCGGCGAACATGGAAGCGAATTCCAGCCCGATATATCCGCCTCCGACAATAACCAGATGCCGTGGCAGTTTCTCCAGTTCCATAATGGAAGTACTTGTATATACGTAAGGATTATCCTCGATACCGCATATCGTAGGAATAATCGTCGTGGCTCCGGTATTGATGAATATCTTCTCGCCTTCCAGCAAGAAAGAGTCCGTATCCGTTTTCACGACAATCTCATAAGGGGAACGAAAAGAAGCCTCTCCGGTATAGACCGTTACGGTCTCCCGATCATCCAGATTCTTGAAATTCTTCTCACGAAGCAAAGAGGTCAGTTTCTCCTTGGCGAGGATAGCCTGTTTAAACTCCTCCGCATGTTGCTCGAAGGTAGAAGGTCTGCGATACCCTGTCACTTGAGCGTAATGTACAAGCGCTTTCGTCGGTATACAGCCGATATTGATACAAGTGCCTCCGTACATACCCGTCGAACGCTCCACCACAGCTACATTCCATCCATGGTTGGCCAAATCCGCCGCCAAGGTTTTTCCACCTTTCCCAAAACCAATAATAATCGCGTCGTACTTTTTCATCTCTGATTTATCTTCTTTTCGTTAGACATTAAAATAACATTCGTTTTAACCTAATTGTTGCGAATTTCATATCGCAAAAATAGCTCCAGCCCCTATTTTACAAAATGGCTGTTCAACCTATAAGTTTAGCCATTTTTCCCGAAACAAGAAAGTAACGAACAAATACCCCCTATTTTTTGTTCTTTACTTATATAATATTTATACCCTATGATCACAACACTTATAATACTGGCCCTATCAGCCGTTTTCTTTGTTAATGGAAAATTACGTTCCGATCTTGTCGCTCTATGCGCCCTCGTCTTATTAATCGTATTCAACATACTTACACCCGAAGAAGCGCTTTCCGGCTTCTCCAATCCTATCGTCATCATGATGGTCGGGTTATTTGTCGTAGGAGGAGCTATCTTTAAAACGGGATTGGCCAAGATGATCAGCAGCAAGATACTCCGTCTAGCGGGAAAAAGCGAATTGAAATTATTCATATTGATCATGATGGTCACCGCTTTTATCGGGGCGTTCGTCAGTAATACGGGTACCGTGGCCCTCATGCTTCCGATCGTAGTGAGCATGGCGGCAAGCGCCAATATCAGTCCCGGGAGGTTCTTGATGCCCTTGGCTTTCGCTAGTAGCATGGGCGGAATGGCCACGCTGATCGGTACGCCTCCGAACCTCGTGGTAGATGAGGTGCTATCCAACGCCGGATTCACGGATCTATCGTTTTTCTCGTTTACGCCTATCGGGGTTATTTGTGTGCTTATCGGCTTGGTCGTCTTGATTCCCCTAAGCAAATTCTTCTTGGTAAAAAAGGAGGATGGCAAAGACACGAAGACTACAACCGGGCACTCCCCAAAAGAGTTAGCCAAGAAATACCAATTATCGGATAATCTATATCGGATACAGATCAGGCCCGGTTCCCGGATCGGAGGGAAAAAATTGCAAGAATTAAATATTACGCAGGCTTATAATCTCTCCATTCTGGAGATACGCCGGCAGTCGTCCTCTCAAGGACGTTTCCTTAAAACCGTAGACCAGTCCTTAGCCGGCCCACATACGGAATTACAGGAGAACGATATCCTCTATGTGTTCGGCCCGTTCGAGAAAGTAAACCAATTCGCCAAAGAACAGAATCTGGAGCTTACGGATACCCACGTATCCGAATATGTTGAAGGGGCGGAAGTTGAAAAGCTGAGCGTTCGGGAGATCGGTATCGCCGAGGTCTTATTAATGCCCGACTCGAAATTGATAAATAAGGTGGTAAAGGACTCTGGTTTCAGGGATAAATATTCCGTGAATATCTTAGGCATCCAACGGAAAGGGGAATATATACTGAATGATATAAAAGATATAAAGATGCATGCCGGCGATATCCTTCTAATACAAGGCACATGGGACAGTATCGCTCGCATGAGCCAGAAGCAATCGCAATGGGTGGTATTGGGCCAGCCCTTAGAAGAGGCCTCTAAAGTCACTCTGGATTATAAAGCCCCTGTCGCCGCCTTGATCATGGTCTTAATGATTGCCGCCATGGTATTCGACTTCATCCCGATTCCTCCGGTAGCGGCGGTAATCATAGCGGGAATATTGATGGTATTAACCGGATGTTTCCGTAACGTGGAAGAGGCTTATAAAACGATTAATTGGGAAAGCGTAGTCTTGATCGCCGCCATGTTACCCATGTCGCTAGCCTTAGAGAAGACAGGCGCCTCCAATCTTATCTCGGAGAAATTGGTGAGCGGACTAGGCGATTACGGACCGCTCGTCTTGATGGCCGGAATTTATTTCACCACCTCGCTACTGACCATGTTTATCAGCAACACGGCCACGGCGGTACTGGTAGCCCCTATTGCCCTTCAATCCGCCATAGCCATCAACGTTAGCCCTTATCCGTTCCTGCTGGCGGTGACGGTAGGTGCCAGCATGTGCTTCGCCTCCCCCTTCTCTACGCCACCCAACGCACTCGTTATGTCCGCCGGAAAATATACATTTATGGACTATGTAAAGGTGGGGTTGCCTTTACAAATCGTGATGGGAATCGTTATGGTATTTATATTACCTTTATTATTCCCATTCTAAACATTCGCACACGCATTTTAGTTTTATATTTGCAGTTTGTAAAACAGTACAAGAAAATTTATGGATATACCGTTTAAACCGATTAGGTTAGAAGACAAAGAGATCATAACCTCATTTACATTTCCCAGCGATTATCGCAATTGTGATTTCTCATTCGCGAACATGTGCAGTTGGCGTTTCTTATATGACAGTGAATTCGCTATCGTGGATGGCTATTTATTAATCCGTTTCATGATCGAGGACAAGAGCCGTTTCGCCTATATGATGCCTGTCGGGGATGGAGATTTAGCGGGTGCCGTTCGTTTGCTGGAAGAGGATTCCTTAAAATATGGACATCCGCTCTGTATGCTGGGTATCACCCCCGACGCCAAGGAGCAACTGGAAGGCGCACTTCCCGGAAGCTTTTTTTATATCCCAGAACGGGATTATTTCGATTACATTTATTTACGGGAGGATTTAGCGACCTTACGGGGTAAGAAATACCAATCCAAACGTAATCATATCAATAATTTCAAGAAACAATATTCGTACGAGTATGTCCCTATCACGCCGGATATCGTCCCCCAATGCCTAAAACTGGAATGTAAATGGTATAAGGCGAACAATGGAGATAATGACGAGGAAGAGCTTAATGACGAACGTCGCTCCCTTACCTATGCCTTGCATCATTTTGACAGCCTAGGCCTGATCGGTGGCGCTCTCCGGGTGGATAACGAGATTATCGCTTTCTCTTTCGGGGCCCCCATCAACCATAATACATTCGGAGTACACGTGGAAAAAGCGGACGTGAATTTTGACGGAGCATATACGGTGATCAACCAAGAGTTCGCCTCTCACCTTCCGGAACAGTATACTTACGTGAACCGGGAGGAGGATCTCGGCATACCGGGGTTGCGCCAAGCGAAGCTTTCTTATCAGCCTACCATACTATTAGAGAAGAGTGCCGCAATAAAAAAGCAACTTACGCAAACTAAATAAATTATGGACAAGAAACAACAAATCGTAAACTTATGGCGTACCTGCTTCGGGGATTCCGAGGCATTTATCAGCCTTTATTTTGATCGTGTTTACAAGGACGAGAACGCAATGACCATCGAGAAAGACGGTAAAATAGTTTCTGCCTTGCAGATAGTTCCTCATACGATGACTTATTTGGGTACCGAGATCTCGGTAGGCTATATCTCTGGGGCGTGCACGACTCCGGAAGAAAGAGGGCAAGGGCTTATGCGACAACTCTTGCAAGAGACATTCGAGGAAATGGAACGGCGTGAGATCGCTATCTCCGCCTTAATCCCTGCCGATCCTTGGCTATTCGACTATTATAGGGAACAGGGTTATACCGAGGCATTCGATTATTCCGTAGAGACATATATCCGCCCGAATACGCCGGTTCAACTCCCGAAGATAACGGTTATCCAACCGGAGGTACCGACAACCGACGAATTGTTCGCTTATTTCAACCGCAAATTACGTGAACGCCCTTCCTGTATCTTGCACTCGCAGGATGATTTCATCACGATACTTCGTGATCTGCAATTAGATAACGGGGGGATGTACACGGCCTTGGACGAGAACGAGAAGGTGGTTGGCATGGCTTTCGCACTGCCTCTTGAGGCGGGTACAGCGCCGTCCGACAAAAAGCTTTTTATCAAGGAACTTCTTTACGACTCGGAAGAGATCAAGGAATTACTATTGCAAGAGCTTACCCTGCAAAATAACATATCGCAAGCGACGGTCAATACCCCTCCCACCCCTCCGGGTACCTTACCTATGGGTATGGCCCGCATCATCGACACGAAACGCATGATCCACCTCTGGCTATCCAAACAACACGAAAGCCCTGTCTCCAAAAAAGATTTGGAACAAATGGATAACCAAACGCTAACACGACAGTTGATGGGTTATCAAGGTAGGATGGCTTATATGAGTTTGATGCTGGATTAATAGAAATGAAAAACGGATTGCTAAGGATAAAGTTCCCGCAATCCGTTTTTATTCTTAAATCTATTTACTGTTTACGACAAATAAAATTATCATTTAGATGCTATGATCACTTATCTTTAGCAGAATCTCCTTGGTAAAGAAGATCATTGACACCTAAAGTATACCAATCCAAAACATCTTTTCCTCCAGACTTGGCCCAATTCATAAATTGAGGATATGCATCCATAATAGAAATACCTTCTCTAGGATATGAATCAAAAGATGATTTAGGGATCATCAATCCCCACATCATATTATTAAATTCCTCTGTTGAATTATCAATATTCTCATTATACTTATATCGATAATATTCATCACTTGTTAAGGCCGTGGCTGCTTGTTCCGTCCCTAAAAAACCAGCTATATGGACCTCGTTCTTTTTATTCTTATTAGGATCACCCCAAACAATAAAAACGTTTAAGTTGTTAGCATTCACAACTCCGCTCATGCCATTCACATCTACTTCTATCAAGCTTTCACGTGCTTCACAAGTCTTATTATATGTATTTATTATTTGACCTGGCTCGCTATTCATGAACTCATGCGCCTCTTTTCCTTCCAATAAATTAATAACCTTGTCTGTTCCTTGGATCTTCGCAAAAGCATATAAAGATTTCGTTGCACCTACAGCCCTAACACTTGTTGATAAATATACAGTTTTTGCATTAATACCTTCACTGCTAGCCTCTGTCGTATTCATGATGCTGACAATCATAACCAAGTCATTCATATCATAGTCACCAAAATTAGGCCAATTGTCTTCAAATAAATAGACATAAGCTTCTGTCTTATCATATTCAGGTTTATACTCAGGCGTCTCGGATTCGTCTGTAAAAGGCTCATCTTTACTGTAATTGATATCGCCAAAACAATCACCGGATATATTTACAGGGCATTTATTGCCAACCACTCTTAACGCACCATTCTTATTAGCTGAATAATTTACTTCACTTTGCGCATAAGTATATAAATCACTCCAGAAAAAGCCTGTTATCTGAACAGATGTATAATCCAATACACCATTCACCTTAAACAATTTGGCACTATTTCCATCTCCATATTGATTGGCATCCGCATCCTCTACAACTAAGGATACAGGACCTGTTTGAGCAGGATTCAACGCATCTGTCTCAAACAAGGAATGTTCCGCCATCGATATTTTCGTATCATAACCATATATAAAATTCCCGGAAATTACAGAAGAACCCCGATTTAAATATAATCCGGAAGCAGATCCATCAAAAGAGAAAGTACCAACCTTTACCAAACAATGATTATGAAGTTCACCTCCATTCAAATGCATTGAGTTTACAGTAATTTCCGAATTCGTATGATTATAAATTGAACTATGTGGCGAAGGTAGAGTTTCTATTCTATTAATATCTACTTTACCCATATTAACCAATTGAGAATTTCCATCAATTTTCAGAACAGCCTTAGAGCCAATTATCTGACCTCCATGAAAAACTACAATTTGACTGTTTTTTGTCAATGGTGAGGCTGAAGAAGCTAAATCCAAGGTAGCGCCGCTAAAAATATAAAGAGTGTAGTTCTCGTTATCAGGGAAAACGACATTGTTGACCTTTCCGCTCGTAATTTTATAACTCTTATTTTTATCAAGAGTCATACCACTCCGTAGCTCTATTACATCTTTCATCTCAGCTTTTTTATCCAACTTCTCAATTTCCTTCTCCGAAAGCGGGGTGAGCCAACGTGTTATTTCTTGATCACTAATCCCGCTGTCACTACGCAAAAAAGATTTTGTAATAACTGGATCCGTATAATCCAATAATAAATCGCCATCTTTCACCTCTAAGCTTACAACAGTACTATACCCTTGTGCATCCGTTTTCTTAATATAAATATATTCTTGAGTCTTAGGTAAAGCCAAATCAACAATAAATGGATTCCTTGAGTTTGTTTTACCTCCAACATAGAAAACAGAATTAGGATCAGTGATAGGGTCCGAACCAAATACTTCTATCGTATAATAACGTTTCCCCTCATATTCATCCAAGACTTTAACAGTCAATTTATGGCTAGCCTTTGTTGAATAATCAAAATCATTCGGAATACCATTTGTACTCTCGTCCGGTCTCGGCTTTGGATCGGGATCCGGCTTAGGCTCGTACACGTCCGCTGTACATGCGGTCATCAGCACCGCAAACAGGAACAGTGCCATGAACTTTACTTTCGTAAAAATACATCTCTTCATATGCTTAATCATTAAATATTTCCCCTATAACATCATTAAAAAAAGAAGTTGTATATTTTAATCAACTTATTGAGTATTATCAACAGCAAAGGTAGATTTTATTATAATGCGAAGTTCTTAAACGCACAAATATTATCACATCAATTAACTATAATTAATAATACTCCAAAGAAAAAACCTTTGATAAATAGACAATATTTATTTCATACCATGTTAAAAAAGAATAATAAAAGACTATTCACCCTACTCCAACCATTCAATCAGCTTATCAGCCAAAGTTACTGTTCCCGGCAAAGGTGGTTGGTGCCGATGTGGAGAAGGCCCCTAGCGATTTTCTCTTGGCAATAACATACCATCTGGCAATTTGACAAAATGAAAACTAAAGTCTCGGAGAATCGATTTTTTCGGGCAAAGGTACGGCTCGTTTCTAAATACGAGAAGAAAAAGCAGCATTTGTCTCGTTGACAGATGAATACAGAAAAACAGCCTCTCGCTCCAGCGAAATTAATTCATCGTATCTCATATTTTGAGGCAAGAAAAGGGTAAAAGCAGTGTTACGATAGGGTTATAGCACGGTAAGAATGCCCATTCATGAGTACTCATAACCCTATGCGTGACCGCTCATAATGCCTAACGCGAGTATCGGCATTGGGCAATACGACCTATCGCAACAGGTTTCGCCACCTATCGTGTACAAAATTGGCCCCTTTTTCAAGAAAAAGCGTGTTTATTGCCACACCTATCTCATTATCTTGTCACTTTCGCACGAAGGGTATGTCAACATATTCGTATAATATGAAGCAAATAGTCAGAATAAGCTTCTATTTCGCAACAGACCCATCATACAAGCCAGAGGCTCCCAATAGGCCTTAAGCACTCACATAAAACACGGAATTTTCAATCCAACTGATAAATCTTCAGCTTATTGTAAAGCGTCTTCCGGTCGATGCCCAATAACTGGGCCGCACGGGTCTTATTGTTGCCGCACTCTTGGAGGGCCTTACGGATAAGGTCTCGTTCGTGCTCCACGTTCTTTAGCTGGATGTTAGTGTGCGACGGGAGGTTCTCCGTCAGTTCCTCCGGGAGTTCCTTGCGGGTGATGTAGCGGCCGGTCGCCAATAAGGTGGCGTACTTGATGACGTTCTTCATCTGCCGCAGGTTGCCCGGCCAAGAATAGGATTGGAACAATTGCATGGTATCGTTGTCGAAACCGATGATATCTTTCTGGAGCTCGCTATTCGCCAGATCGAGAAAATGATTGGCGAACAAGAGCAAATCCTCTTTTCGCTCTTTCAAGTCCGGGATACGGATCGTGAACTCATTGATACGATGGTACAGGTCCTCACGGAAATCTCCTTTCTCGATCGCCTGCCGCAAGTTCTCGTTCGTAGCGGATATCAGACGTACGTTGATGGCGATCTCCTGATTGCTCCCGATCGGCTTCACCTTGCGCTCCTGCAGGGCACGCAATAGCTGGACCTGCACCTCATACGTCAGGTTCCCGATCTCATCCAAAAATATCGTACCGCCTTGGGCCGCCACGAACGCCCCGGTCTTGTTCTCGATCGCCCCCGTAAAAGAACCTTTCACGTGGCCGAAGAACTCGGAAGCCGCCAATTCCTTGGGAATAGCGCCGCAATCCACGGCGACAAACGGAGCCTTGCTACGATTACTTTGCTCGTGAATCCGACGGGCGATATACTCCTTACCGGTACCACTAGCGCCGGTCACCAATACCGACATATCCGTCGGGGCCACCAAACGCACATGCTCATAAAGCTGGCGGGCCGCTTGGCTCTGCCCCTCGATATAAAGATCCGGGGCCGAGGGAACCGGAGCTCTCGCCGGAGCCTTCTCCTCCACGCGCACGAGTTCCTTGATCTTACCCAGCAACTCATCCGGATTCAACGGCTTGGCAATATAATCCGCCGCTCCCAGCTTCATCGCCTGAACCGCCGTTTGTATCTCCGCATAACTGGTCATCATGATAAGGGGTAAGGAAGGATGAGTGCTTTTCAGCCATTTCAATAAGTCGATCCCGTCACTATCCGGCAGGCGTAAATCCGATATAACCAAATCGAACGCTTCCTCCCCCAGCCTCCGTTTAGCATCGGAAACAGAGGACGAGGATCTTACGACAAACCCTTTCTTACCCAGCCATGTGGTAAGCATCAAGGAAAAAGTTATATCATCTTCAACGATTAGAATCGACAACATACCCACTCAGATTATTTATAGTAACCACAAAGGTAAATAAATAAAACGAATCAAGAAAACATCCACGTAGCTTTACGCCATACTCCCTCGAAAGGACCTTGTTTATGATGGGCTAACCACCAGTGGCAAAAACCTAGCTGGAGAATGAAAAGAAGGATTCCTACGGCGAAGCTGGCGGTCGTTCCCAGATCGTCATACAGGGATAAACCGTATCCGAAATAGATAAAAGAGCCTACCATCGATTGCGTGAGGTAATTCGTCAAGCTCATTTTCCCGTAAGGCACAAGCCCGTGAAGCACCTTATGCGGCGCCTTCCACTGCCACAAAAAGATAAAGGAGGATACCAATACGCACATGAACGAGAAATTACGCAAGGAAGACACGATCGTGCTCATCGGGCGAAGCTCTTCGGTACGCTCCAGCAAACCGGGTAGTGAAAGGGACAGATAATAGAGGGGAATGAAACAAACTGCCCCGAAAACAAAGGTCCTTGTCCAAAACGTCCGGTGCTTCTCCGGATCGACAAACAATCCCTTGCGCCCCAACAACATGCCCAGCATAAAGAGAGCCGATGTCTGGAAGAAACGTCCATAGCTCCAAGCCCAGAGAAGGCTATACAGCTGCCCGTCCCACAGATTAGACTTGACCATTTCCCAAAAGCTAGCACCTTCCATATACGGATAGATCCGCATACAGTGCACCAGCCATTGTTCCTTGGATGCCACATATTCCGGATGCATCAGGGCATACATAAATTTGCCCCACTCCATAGGCTGTAGCATCAAGACCACGGCGATCGCCAATACCACCTTATTACTCAACTTGCAAACCGGTATCAACACAATACCCAAGATCGAATAAAGCACCAAGATCTCCCCCGGGAAGAACGATGCGTTGAAGCAACCGATAAAGAATAGGAGCACCAACCGCCAGAAGAAACGAAGCCGGAAGTCCTTCCCTTTCCTCGCTTGGTTGTCAAACTGGATAAAGAAGCTGAAACCGAACAGCAGGGTGAAAATAGCGTACGCCTTCCCGGAAAAGAGGAAGAACAAGGTATCCCATACCCCTTTATCCAAGGCTTTCATAAAATCGGTAGTAGCCTCCGGAAAATTATACAAGTTAAAATGCTCGATATTATGTAATAGGATAATAGCCATAACGGCAAATCCTCGTAATGCGTCAACCACCTCGATACGAGGTCGGGATTGTAGTGCGTGTTCCATGATATGATTCAGTAGATTTTATGATTTCGTGGCAAAAGTAATGAAACTAAATAGAAAAAGCATCCTCGAAAGGATGCCTTTTTCTTTTGCAGACTTAAATTGAATACTCAGGACTTAATCTTTCGCCATGAATAAATTCATGACTTTTGTTTTTAACGGTTTAAATGTAGAAACGCCCACTTGCGATTTCATTAAATAGATAGCGAATATCGTGCCAAAGCCAGCGAAACGCACGATAATAAATATCTAACTACTTATCCTTTAACAAGTAATAGATAAATTTTGTTTCTATAAAGTGGAATTTTATTTCAAAAGCATGGGGAAAGGCATTCCACGGATGGGTATTTATTCCACACCGGATTCCACAAGATTACCCGATGGCAGACTCCGCATCCTTCACGATAGCAAGCGCTTGCTCAATTACCTCGCCCAGCAGGTGGTACCAGCCGGAATCGGTCAGCTCCTCATCGTTCTTCTCCAAAATCCGCAGGTGTTGTACCAAAGAATTGGCCCCCAGCATCGTGAACAAGGGAATCAACTTATGAGATATCCGGGAGGCTTCCTCCCGGTCTTTTCCCTCTAACGCTTCCCGAAGCAAGTCGATGCTCTTGCGGGTTTCCTCCGAGAAGGTTTTCAGTATAGAGGCTGAGGCCTCCGGATCCTCTCCGGCAAAAGCGGTCAACGAAGAGAAATTCAACTCGCTCCTTGCCTCCAGATGAAGTGTCAGCAACTCATTCAGCAAGGAGATTAATTGGGCGGCGGTAAACGGCTTGTTCAAGAAACCCGTGAAACCAGCCTCCAGATAATGCTCGTGCTCCTTGGCGATACTGGCGGATAGGGCGATCACCGGGATCTCATCCGTTCCGGGGATACCGGACGTACGTATCCGCTCCAGTAAATGATAGCCATCCAGCATCGGCATCTGTATATCGGTAATAATGGCGTTGAATACGGTGTTCCGCAATAGCTCGAGGACGTTATGCGGATTCGTACAACCTACCACCTGCACGTGACTCTGCTTCAAGAGTTCCTCCGTCAAGGCCAGTTGTAGAGGATCATCATCAACCAGAAGACAATAGACATCTTGCCCCTCAAACAAGGGTAAAGCCTCGGCCTCACCAGCATCCGAAGCCCCCGCCGTTACGTCCGGCAAGGATTGGTTATCCGCCAAGGGAAGAGGTAGCAAGATCGTGAAATCACTGCCTTTCCCCGGGGCACTATCCAAAGCAAGCGTACCGTTCATCAAGGACAGAAGCTTACGGGTGATGGAGAGGCCCAGACCGAAACCTTCCACCTCTTCCGTATCGGCAAGGCGAGTAAACTCCCCGAATATCCGCTCTTGTTCCTCTTTCGGGATGCCCGGACCGGAATCGCTGACGGTAATGGACAGTTGATAATGGACAGCGGACAGTTTCTGTAAGGAGACAAGTAAAACGACTCGCCCCGCTTCCGTGAACTTGATAGCGTTAGATAAGAGGTTTCCTACGACCTGCCGGATACGGATCGGGTCGCCCATATAAACTTGCCCAGTCTCCTCCGGTTTCAGGTTCAAGACAAACCGTAAGCCTTTCGCCTCCGCTATCGGCTGGAAGCTGGTATAGATCTCATCGAACAAGGCCGGGACACGGAAGGGAACGCTATGCACCTCCATCTCGCCGGACTCCAACCGCTGGAAATCCAACAGGTCGTTCACCAAGGAAAGGATATGATCCGAGGAACCTTTCATGTTCTCCAGATAATATCGCTGACGCTCGTCCGGATGGCGGCGTAGCAAAAGCTCGATATATCCGATGATGGAAGAGAGCGGAGCCCGTATATCGTGGCTGATCGTCAACATCAGCTTCTCACGGCTTCGCAATAAGCTCTCGGCGACCTGTTTCGCCTTTTCCAGTTGCATACGGTAATATTTACTTCGTGAGATATCCCGTGAGATAAAGAAGAGGAACAGAAAGGCGATTACCACGGAGACGATCGCGATTCCGGCGATCAAATGGGAGGTCTCCCTTAATAGTACCTGCTTCTTATAGACCCTTTCCAGCGACGCCTCCATCTCCTCCTCCTCGATATTACGGAGCATCTGGTTGATCTCCCGGGTAATCACGCTATTGTTATACCGTAAGTTAGAGGCCCTTTCCAACAACTGATCCATCAGTTGTTGCCGTTGCCAAGCCACACTGTCTTGGATGCTTTTCAGCACGCTGACAATCGTATCGGTCGGATTATAAGCGTTCACCAACGTATCGGTAACGATCTCCCGGGTCGTGTTCACCACGATGCTGGTATCTTCCTTGCCGGGAGAGAACACGTCGGCCAAACGCTTGAAGAATCCTCGCTTCTTACGGGGAACTACCACCGTATCTTGCTTGACCTCTACCCGCTCTTGTACCTGCACCTCATTTACGATCGTATCCCGGACGGCAATTATTTTCTCGATATTCTCCGTATAAAGACGCTCCGTGTTCGCTTCCTGCCAAGTCTCAAGCAAGCGGCGGGTATTCCATCGCTTACGCTCCAGCAGTATGTCGATCGTATCTATTTTCAGGAGTTGCATGGAGTCCGTCACCAAGGTCCTCAACGAATCCATGTTATTATGGGCCTTATTCAACGTACGATTGAAGTGGCGGAACTCGTTCTGGGGCATGCCTACCAACTGCCCCAACGCCTCGCTCTCATAGAGCAGGGAGAGCGTATTGGTGACCAAGTACACCTTCCGGCGTGCCTGATGATCCGGCTCGTCCTCCTCGGCCACTTTCTCTACTATATTATAAATGTAAGCGACCGAGCAGACCGCAATGGTAATCAGCAAAATATAGCCTAATATCACCTTGCTAGTAATATGTCCGCTTTGCTCTTTCATATACGATTGAGATCAGTCTAATTCCTATCATAAGCGATATCCCATTTATCCATCATCTCAAAATCCTGCTTTTTTAAGCCGACTTTCCAAAATGGGATCGGGTCGTCATGGTCTCCCAGATACATACGGTCACGTACCTTGAAGGCACGATTCGTTAAAGCAAACGTGGAATCGGCCACCGGAGTCCGCACACCGGCTATATCAAGCATCGTATGGAATACGCTGTTCGTGCTAACCGGATAAGTCTCGTGTGCCTGCGCTTCCAGATATTTCTGGGGATATGACTCCCGGTAAGCCTTCGAGAACCAGATCACATACGGGATATGCAACTGGTAATAGGTCGGTATCGGAGAAGCATGCAGATAACGGGCTCTGGAATCATCGAAGATATCCTCTCCATGATCGCTTAAGTAAAGCATGGATGCCGGAGCATTTGTCTTCGCCAACATATCCACGATTTCCCCCAGCACGTAATCTGTATAGTGGATGGAATTATCATAAGCGTTCCGTAACTCCTTTTTATACGAGGCACGAATTCCCTCCGCCTTATCCGGCCTATAGAAACGGAACTCCTTCGGATAACGTTCATGGTAATTAAAATGCGAGCCATAAGTATGCAGTACTACGAAAAGATTACCGTCCTCTTTATCCAGTTCCTTCTTTAGATAAGGCAGGATCGCCGCATCGTGCAAGGAGGTTAGCGTAGAACCCGTATTAAATGCGCTCATATCGATAAAGGTATCTGCCTCCCGGTAAAAAGCGCCGATCATCGAGGTCGTTAGTTTCTGGTTGGCGATCACGAGCGTACGGAAACCAGCCTCTTTGAAAGCGGTCACGATACTTTTCTCGTCGTAAAGGACTCCATAATTCTCGGCGCTGGCAGCGGACAGGATAATGGGGACACTTTTATGCGTATTATTCGATTGCGTCACCACATCCGTGAAATGCACCAATCCGTCTAAAGCCTCCATACGGGGAGTCGTCTTGCGCTCGTATCCGTAAAGGCTCCATTCCATAGCACGGGAGGTCTCTCCCACTACCAAGACGTAGATCTCCCGTTTTCCCTCAGCTTGTTCCAGCTTAGTGGCGTCGAACTTAAAGTCGGCGGAAGTAATATGATACTTACGGTTCCTCTCCGCCTTATTTATGGCGAAATATAAATTGTATAGGGCGTTAGCCGGATACACATCGTCCTTCCATGAGAACCGGTGATCTTGCAAAGGAGACAGGAAGCAAAGGATCAAGCCCATGACAAACATGCCTAGGCTGATCTTGGCCCATTTCTTCCGGAAAGGATTTCGCAGTTTCTCTTTCTGCCGTATCGAACGACAAGCGAGCACCAGCGTAGGTAATGTATAGAAAAAGAATACGCAACCGATCACCAGAATGATATTCCCCAATAACTCACTAGCCTCGGAAGCGTTCGAGCTGGTAAGGTTCAAATACATATCAACCGCTATCACGGACTGCCCGAAAAGATACAGAAGCACCAACTGCCCCCCATCTAATATAACCTTCGGCAACAAGCACCAAACCACGATCCCCGGTTTACGGGCCACTAACAAAACACCCATCCAAAAGGCCAAAGGTATCAGCAACGAGGCGATACCGACCGTGACGGGAAGCGGTTCCGTAAAAAAGAACACACAGTTTGGGATGATAAATAACAGGGCAAATAAGAAATATAAATGCTCCTGTGAAGATATCCAGCGTATTAACTTTGTAAAATACTTCATTCAATAAAACTTTGCCAACTCTCAATCATTACTCTTCTCAACTAATACCCAGAACCTAAAATTCCGGTAATTGGCAAAGATAGGCGTTATTAAACACATACAAAGCGTATTATACACAAAAAATGTTATTCACAGTCATTACTTCTCCTTCATCCGTCGCCAATACTCCTTGACAGAGTTTTTCACTTCCCTATGTAACAGCAAGATACCAATTAAGTTCGGGAGAGTCATCAAAGCCACGGTGATACCGGATAATGTCAATACTACCACACAATAAAATTATATTTATCTCCTATATTTTCTGGAGGATAGCGATAAACTCATCATTCGTAATGTCTAGCTCCGGCTCTTTGTAATTGACATAATCCTCAAAATAGTCGCTGGCGATATCGGCTACGATCTCCCCTCCGTCCAAGCCATACGAGGAAACTAGTTTCTCCACCCGGTTACGTATCTGGCGAATCACCTGTAAACGATCCTCATAACGATCTGGCTTCTCCTGATCAGTGACGTGCTCATTCCGGGCGATCAAGTAAACTACCGTATAAAATTTCTCCATGCTCCCGAAAACAGGGACAAACAAGGATTTCTTCTCCTCGGGCAGATCTGCCAAAAACTGTTGTATCTTTGTCATAGCTCTTACTCTTTTACCTAATAAAAAAAACAATATACTTTTTGTTCTAAAACAATATACTTTCGTGTGTAAAAGTATATTGTTTCGACAACAAAAGTATATTGTTCTTCTCGAGTCTGTTAAATGATTGAATTCTTCTTCGTAAAATCCAAAATCTCATCAATATAGCCAAAAGCCAATCCTGTTACCGTATCTGCGCAGCCGTAATAGATAGCGATACGTTTCGTCTCCGGATCATGCAAGGCGGCACAGGGAAAGACTACGTTCGGAACGTCTCCCATGCACTCGTAATCCTTTTGCGGGGATAACAAATAAGGTCCGGAGCGGAATTTCACTTTCCAAGGTTGCTCCAAATCCAAGATAGCGGAACCGAAGCTATACACATACCCGTTGCAAGAACGAAGCACGCCGTGGTAAATCAATAACCAGCCTTCGGAAGTCTCGATAGGGATAGGGCCCGCACCGATCTTCGTACACTGCCAAGCGCTATCCTCGAACGCAGCCGGAGACATCACGTGGCGATGTTTACCCCAGAAACACATATCCGGAGACTCGCTATAGAAAATATCGCCGAACGGAGTATGACCGTTGTCGCTCGGACGGCTCAACATGGCGAAGTTTCCGTTAATCTTACGAGGGAACATCACGCCATTACGGTTGAAAGGCAGATAAGCGTTCTCCAGCTGATGGAAGGTCTCGAAATCGAACGTGTAAGCCACGCCGATCGTCGGGCCATGATAACCGTTACACCAAGTCACATAGTAACGATCCTCGATAAAACATACACGGGGGTCGTAGGCATAAACAAACTCGCCGATCTCCTTGTCGTCGCACTCAAACTCGAGTTTTGTCTCAGAGATACTCCAATGAATGGCATCTGCGCTAAAACCTACGTGCAAACGCATCCGGCGATTCGTATCGTCGCATCGGAACACACCGGCATAACCACCTTTGAAAGGGACAACAGCACTGTTGAACACACTGTTCGATGTCGGGAGGATATCACGAGGAATCACCGGGTTCTTCGAATATCTCCACAATACTTCTTTGCTACCCTCGGGACGATCTTCCCAAGGCATATCTGGCAGCGGAGTGCCTACGATTTTCAAATTATCCATAACTAATCCTATTAAAATATTACTATACTAACTTATTACCTTTATCGTCATACGTGAACGGTACGAAATAGGCTACCAAGAATGAAGGGATCATCGCCAGCAAGGTCACGATAAAGAAATACTTATAACCTAGCCAGTCACTCACAAAACCGCTCATCATTCCCGGAAGCATTACGCCAAGGTTCATGATACCTGAGGCGAACGCATAATGCGCCATCTGATGCTTGCCCGGAGCTACCTGTTGCATCATAAACAGCATCAAGCCCACGAAACCGAATCCATAGCCAAAATACTCGAATACGATGGCGGAAGCGATAATGAGACCATTATCAGGCTGGAAACACGCCAAGAACGTGTATACCAAAAACGGTATGTTGAAGCAACAACAAAGCGTAAACAATACCTTTCGCAATCCCTTAGCCGAGATATAATATCCACCGAGCAAAGAACCCAGCACAAACGCCGCCGCTCCAAACGTACCATAATACAAACCGATCTCTTGCTCCGTTAGTCCTAATCCTTGATCAGCTATCGGAGCTTTCAAGAACAAAGGTACGATCTTTATCACGAAACCCTCGGCAAAACGATACAATATAATGAAACAGATATACCACACGATATACTTCTTCGTGAAGAACTCCTTGAAGACCAGCCATAGCTCAGCCATACTTTCCTTCAACGAATGTTCTCCGGTAGCGGCTTTTCCACCCGAAGGCAACATCTTCATATGATAAAAACCAAGCAGGATCATGATCGTACCGCAAAGCAGCATAACGATCATCCAAGCGTATATCATGGCCTCTTTCTCCAATCCTATCCCGGTAAAATATTGCATCATATAACCCGCCAGATAAACCAGACCACCCGTGGCTACGATCTTCGCTAAATTGTAAAACGCACCTTGCCAACCGATATATTTGGCTTGATTCTCCGGTGAGAGCTCTTTCATATAAACGCCATCCGTTGCCACGTCATGCGTAGCCCCGCTAAGCGCTATAATACCTAATAATGCGATAGATAGAGCAAAGAAACTCGGCAAGTTTAACGCCAAGGCCACTAAACCGAATAAGCAACCGGATAACAACTGGGTCAATACGACAAAGAATTTCTTGGTACGATACATTTCCAAAAACGGGCTCCATAAAGGCTTTAAGGTCCAAGGTAACATGATAACCGAGGTCCATAACGCAATCTGGGCATCCGAGATATCCAATCCCTTAAACATGAGTACGGTAACCATGTTCAGCACTACAAAAGGCAATCCCATAGCAAAATAGACACTAGGGACCCAAGTTACAGGGTTTCGACGTTTAGTAGCATTCGTGTTTTTCTCTTCCATGCTTTATTTAGAATTTAGGTGTACAAATATAATTAATAATCCGGATATATCTTTAATCGATCGGACAAATAGAGGAGATCATCCCGAAGGTAGCGTTATCATTCAAATCCCAGACCATCTTTCCGGCTCCGTTTATCTCGATCAACTGCGGGTAATGTCCTTTCGCAGCCTCTCCGTCATGGCCTTGCCAGTTACAGATATACAAACCACCGTCCCGTTTAGGGAGCAACTGGGCAACAAAGAAAAGCTGGGCTCCCTCGATATCGTTCTCATTCACCTTGCGAACGATATCTCCAGTCTCGAAATTCAGCTCTATGAAGCAATGGGCATCACCGCAAGCGACCAGATAATTACCGTTATCCAACGCAGCCACGCTAAACGGGTTACCGTCTACTTTCACGCTTTTCAGCAATTGACCGGACGGGGATATTTCCCGGATCTCGGAGGTAGCGAACAAGGGCACTAAATAATTGCCCTGCTTATTTTTGTTTACTTGACGGAATTGGGCATGGGGTTGCTCAATATGGGTGTCGAAATCCGTTTTCGACAGGATCTCTCCTTTTGCATTCACCTCCATGATCGTCGCCGGGTATCCACACCACGCTAATAAATAATTACCGTTGGGAAGTACACGGGCCGTCTGCATCTCACAGCCTTCCGGAGCGGAGATATTCCAGACCTCCTCATGATCCCGGGTGATTAGCTTCGCCCCTTTCGAATAGGAAAAAAGGATATTCCGGTCGGGAGTAACAGCTACGGAATTACATTCCCATCCTTTTTCCAAGGGATGCTCCCATTCAATTTCTTTCGTGTTCTTGTTTACGATGGCGATTTTGTCCCAGCCGGAACCGCCTAATAAAAGATAATGCGACGCCTCATGACATGCGGAACATACGAGTAGCAGGCATGCGGATAATATAAAAGTATAGATTTTCATGGTTTAAATTATATAAATAAGCAGGAGCAGGTAAAACCTACCCCTGCGATGGATTATTTCGCTAAGTCGCAGAACAACTCATATCCCTGATCAGGCGTGATACCTTGATGCACGACCGCATGAACCGCTTGGATCATGGCGACAGGAGAAGTACTCTGGAATACGTTACGTCCCATATCCACGCCAGCCGCACCGTCGTTGATCGCATTATAACATAATTCCAACGCCTCCTTCTCCGGTAATTTCTTACCACCGGCAATTACCACGGGAACCGGACAAGCAGCGGCTACCTTCTCGAAGCCCTCACAATAGTAGGTCTTCACGATATTAGCGCCATTCTCCGCACAGATACGGGAAGCCAGACCGAAATAACGAGCGTCTCGAGCCATTTGCTTACCAACGGCGGTAACACCCATTACCGGGATATTGTAACGGCTGGCCTTATCGACCGCCTTATATAAGTTAGCCACAGTCTTAGCCTCATGCGCCTCATCACCGATAGCCAACATAACCGCCATGGCGGAGACGTTCATACGGATAGCGTCCTCTATATCGATCAATACATTATCGTTCAAATCCGTAAGAATAGACGTTCCAGCGTCCGAACGAAGACAAATCGGTTTCGTCGTATTCGCAGGGATCGTAGATTGCAGGATACCACGGGTACACATCAAGCAATCCGCATATTCAATCAAAGGAACGATATTCAAGTCGATACGCTCCAAACCGGAAGTCGGCCCCATGATGAAACCATGGTCAAAAGCAAGCATAACCGCCTTGCCTGTCTTCGGGTTGAAGATACGGGACAGACGGTCTTTCATGCCCCAAGGTAAGTTCTCGGCTCCCTTCACATGGAAACTCTGGTTCTCACAATTGATGCCTAAACCGAAGTCCGCACCTTCTCTTAAATCATCTAAATCTGCCATATTTATTATTCGTTATATTATTATATTTTATAGAGACGGGGCACGCCCCGTCTCACGCTGTGTATTATTTTATAGCGCCTCAGCAAAAGAAGCGAACATACAGCTCCAAGAAGTAGCCCCGCTATCAGCGAAACCAATCGAACGCTCGCCATAGTTACGGGCACGGCCAAAGTTAGCTTTCATCGGTACCGTAGCCTCCGCTCCATCAAGCGCCGCTTTAGCGCCGGCGTTCAAGACCACCTTGATATCATCCGACGTACAAGCCTGCATAGCCTCCACCGCTGGGATCAAGGCATCCATCATCGTCTTGTCGCCTCGTTTCGCTTGGGTTTGTTGTTGCACATTTGCCAGACCACCGGCAAACATAGCTTTTACGCCTGCGGCATCCAACTCGGTTCCCTCGGCATGATCGCTCATACCCAAGAAGAAAGCGCCGAGCAAGGTACTTGTCGATCCGCTCACTTCCATCATCACGTCCATTCCCATATCACCAAGCATTTGCTTGAACTCCGTTCCGGACTGAGCGCTTTTATTCACGGCAGTCATAGCGGCAACGATAGCGGTACCATGATCACCATCCCCGATTACGGCATCCAATTTAGAGAATTCCTCCTCACGTGCCTTGATCTGTTTCAGCGCATTGTCTAACATGGCCTTGAAGGCCTCGATAGTAAGTTGTTTCATGTATATTATTTATTTACCTAGGGTTGTCCAATAAGGTGCGTCCGCACGTTTGTTATTCAAATAATCGATATGATCCTCATCCAAGATCGCTAGGATCATCTGGAATCCGGCTTGCTCCTGTACGGTCAAGATCTCTTGGATACGGCTTACCACCACCTGTAAGCCACGAGCCTCTAACTCCTTATAAGCCTTGCGGAAGATGATATTCAATTCCATATGGGTAGTAGCGCCTACACCGTTAATGATCAGCAACATCTTATCGCCGGCTTTTGGTTGTAACTGCTGGCAAAGCAGGTCTACCATCTCCGCTGCCGTATCATCGGCGGATACCAACGGTTTCTGTCCACCGCCACCTTCGCCATGCTGGCCCATACCGATCTCCATGATTCCATCGGGAAGGTTCGTGATCGTACCTCCGTTCTGGGGATGCGTACAAGAACGCATAGCGACAGCTAAGGTTGCCACGTTCTTATTATAGCGCTCGCCGATCTCGATCAATTCGTCCAAGGACTTCCCTTCCTCGGCAGCGGCACCTAATATCTTATACAAAGGAACACAACCGGCCAAGCCGCGGCGATCGTCTACATTCGCCCCGATACCTGCGCTGATATCATCATGCGTAAGTAATTTCTTCACCTTGATCCCTTTACGAGCAGCCAACTGGCAAGCCATGTTAGCGCTCATCACGTCGCCGGAATGGTTCAATACGACCAACAAGATCCCGGCCTCACGATCCATCAATTGCAGTGCCTGAAACAAACGTTGGGCACCCGGAGCGGCGAATACGTCACCCACGACGGAGCAATCCAACATGCCCTCTCCTACGAAACCGCTCAAGGCAGGCTCATGACCGGAACCGCCTAAGGTAACGATCGCAACCTTATCATTGCCTTTCGGGTTAGCACGTACGACGATATTCTCAGCCGCCAACTTTACCTGATTCGGATACGCTAATACATAGCCTTCCAATAACTCAGCCGTAATATTCTCAGGATCATTTATGAATTTTGTCTTGATGTCTGACATGGTATTATCCTCCTTTAGATTTATGAATTTTGATTTACGAATTACTTTAGTTCCATGATCTCGATAGCGATACCTTCTTCCTCGATGAAAGCGATCGTCAAGTGCTCGTCGCAAACAGCCGGGCCGAAGATTACCTTCTTACCTTCCAACTCTTTTTCCAAACAAGGAACCGTATAAGCGATGTGGCCATTGGTCTGTACCAACTCCGGTAGGCAGCTGCCTTTCTCGAATTTCAAGAACTCGATCCGGTTCGGACTCTTGCTGTAATCCGTCAACCATACACTCAGGCCTTCGTTATAAACCGCCCCTTCCTTACTTTCCGTAGTGACAATTCCTACGTGATTAAATGTTCTCATGATCTATTCAATTTATAGTTAGACAATTATATTATTAAAATTCGTTCTCTTCCGATAGGATATAAAGCTAGCTCCCAATACTAGGATGATCGACAGATAAAGATAAATAAATATCCCGTTCACGTTGTCATTCTGGCCATAAGAGTGCATGCCACTCAAGAAATAATTCACGCCGAAGAAGGTCATCAACACCGAATAGAAGGCCAAGATAGACGTGAAATTAAACAGCCACAGGTTATTGCATTTCGGTATCAAGCGAAGATGCGTCACGATCGCATATATCACCATCGTAATCAACGCCCACGTCTCCTTCGGGTCCCAGCCCCAATAACGTCCCCACGACTCATTCGCCCAGACCGCTCCCAAGAAGGTACCGATCGTCATCAAGGCCAACCCGATCCAAAGCGACATCTCGTTCACGATACTCAATTCCCGTACCCGTTCTTTGAGCATCACGCCATTTCTCTCCCCGCTTACGCTCATCATCACCAGATTCGTCAAGCCGATCAGGCAGCTAATGCCGAAGAAACCGTAAGCTCCCACGATAACCGCCACATGGAACATCAACCATGGGGATTTCAAGACCGGAACCAGCGGATTGATCTGCGGGTCCATCCAACTCAAGCCGGACACGAACAAGATGATCCCCCCGAATAAAGTTGCCAACGCAAACGTAAGCGTACTCTTTCGTACGAACAACAACCCGGCGAACACCGTGGCCCAAGCCACATAAACCATCGTCTCGTACGAATTGCTCCAAGGAGCGTAACCGGCGATATACCACCGCATTCCCATCCCATACATATGGAAAACGAATACGGCCAAAATGCCCAGACTCAATACCCAAGTCGTATAGGTAACCCATTTTTCCTTCTTGAATAAAGCCACGAAAGCGAAGACCAGCAGCAAGCCACCCAGAATCAAGTACCCTTTCTTACATTGCCGGAATACATCCATTTGATTATATTTAATCTCGGCCTGTATTTTCTCAGGGCGAATGTCTACCGTCTTATTCTTGGCTTGCTGATACGTATGGATCATACCGATCACCTCGTCCGCTTTCTCCCAATCACCACTCTTCAGCCCTTCCTGTACCTCCGATAAATACCAGCCTATAATGTGGGTAACGAACATGGAGTCTTTCCCGGAAAACGCCGACAAATCATCGCCCGGCGCATACCATTTGTGATCCGGATCGTCCTCTTTCGGGAAAAGGTTCAACATCTGGTAATTGATCAATTGATGGAAGATATTTACCTGCTCGTCCAGCTTGATCAAGTCCTTATCGAAGCGGGTACGCTCCGCCGGCATTTTATTGTAGGCCTCTTCCAGCTTCTCTTGCAATTTATAGCGTCCGTGGCTATCGAATACCTCTATATAGGCACACTCCTTATCCGTAAGGTCGTAATAATTAGCCAGCTCACTATTAGACAAGGCGATAAACGGCACCCGGACCCACATATCCGGCATAGCCAAGACACTCAACAAGAACTGATCAGAGTTCAAGGAACCGAACTGATCCGATTTATGCAATTTCCGTAGAACCTCGGAAGAGAATGTATTGATCGGCAACATACGTCCGCTTACCGACTGAATCGGTAACGCACCGAACTTAGCGGCATGTTCCGGACTTATCGCATATTTCTGTATGGCCTCCTTCATCTCGGGAGCGGCCGCACCTTGCGCCCGCAAGCCCCCTACGGAAAGAAGAACCGCTACTAACAGGGTCGTTTTACGAGCGCCCCCTCTTAAATCTTTCAACTGACGGCTTAATTTCATGAAGCGGGAGTTTTTACCTACCAAGCAAAGTATAAAGCCGATCACTAAAATCACGTAGCCGGTATATGTAATATTCCTTCCGGCCACATCTCGGTTCACGGAAAGTACCGTTCCTTGCTCATCCGGGTCATAGGAGGCTTGGAAGAAACGATAGCCTTTCACGTCTAATACATTATTCATATATACCCGGGCATGGCGAGTCTGTCCATCTACATGTACCAGCAACTCACTCTCATAAGCGGAGGGACTGGCAGAGCCGGGATAGCGGGTTAAGGTAAATTTCACGAGTTCTACGCTAAAAGGGAGCGTATGATAGAGAGTCTGGTCCGAGGTACGGATCATGATACGATCGCTAGCCTCTCCCTCACGCAGGTGAAGGATTCCTTCCTCGCCGAGAAGGTGGGAAACAAGGGCGCCCAGAAGGATGACAATAAAGGCGGCATGGGTGACCATCAATCCCCATCTACGCCGTTTAAGCAACTGGTGCTTGATAACGATAGCCACGAAATTGGCTACCAATAAGAATTGGAGTAAGAAAAATACAGGAGAATAGTAAATCAGCGCTTTAGCGACGGCAGTACCATGATACTTCTCTATAAAAGTAGCGATAGCCAAGCCAAAGGCGTAGATCAATAGAAGGACGATAGTCGTCACGGAAGAAGAGATAAATCGTTCTAGAGTTTTCATTTGCTCATTTATTAATAACACTGATGCGACAAATGTACGCAGATTAATCATTTTTGAAAGAATCGGCGATTAATTTGCCGCATCCATGTTATCTATCTATAAATAGACCTTGTCTATTAATCCTCAATAATTACCCGGAAGCCTACGTTGAACACACGTTGGTACGGATAATATCCTTTACGGGTATAAGCCGTCGAGAATTTCGGTCGCTCGATATAAGAACCGCCACGAACCACCTTATACTCGGAGACCTCTTTCGATTTCTCGTTGTAAGGATAAGGCAAGTAATCTGAACGAGTCCATTCCGCCACGTTACCGTGCATGCAATACAAACCGAACGGATTCGCTTCATATTGCTTACCACCCACCTGAACCAAATTGCCATCATCCACGCCTTCCTCTTTCGGTAAGTAAGTATAGTACTTGTACCAATAAGAAGTCTTAGGCATCGGTTGCGGGTCGATACCGCTTACGGCAAGCAGGAGCGTGGTTACGTCGGCTAGGTTATCCTTTTTGCCGAAGTCCGCATTCATATCGCCATACCAGAAATCTTGATCGCTACCGGCACGACAAGCCCATTCCCATTGCGCCTCGGTCGGAAGCGTGATGTTCAAGCCTGTTTTCTCACTCAGCTTCTTACAATAATCCATAGCGTCATTGTAACTTACACGGATTACCGGTTGCTCCGGTTTATTAGCGGGATATCCTTGAACCACGTGATCTTTCCATTGCTGATCCACGAAACGGCTGTCGTGATCCGGGAAAATCACGTTGAATTGCTGGTTCGTAACCTCCAACTCACCCATCCAGAAAGCTTTGTCAATCTTCACTTTCGCCGTCGGACGAGTATCGGATTGCCCACGATAGCTGCCCATCACGAATTGTCCGGCCGGAATGCGAACAAATGTCATCTTGATACCCGGAGCCAACTCGATCTCCTTACGGGTTTCCTTCTCGTCAGCCAACATAGCCTTGATCCGGTCCGCATCGAAAGGCCAGCCTTTCACCTTCAACTCTTTTTCCTTGACAGGAGCCAATTTCTCCGGCATCTCCGGTTTGATCTCACCTTTACCCTTCAAGTAAGCGGCATAATCGGAGATCTCTTTCTTCCAATCCACGCCTGCGCCATTCGCATACTTATCCGTCAACTCTTTACGACGCTTGATCTGGTCGAAGCCTTGATACGGGATGATATCCTTCGAAAGCACATTCGCATTGAAATAACCCTTATCCGGAGCGTTGTAATCAATCCAGTTATAAAGGGTTTTCCACTCTTTATCCGTCAGTTGCACGTTAAAGTGCCCTTTCTTCAACATACGAACCAGTTCACTCGTGTTCGGATGATATTCATACGGTTGAAGAACCACCATATCACCCTCGCCACCTTGACGGTGTACATACGGATGCAGATTCAAGTAAGAAGTGCCATAACCTAATTTATCCTTCTTGCCCCCACGCAAGTCGAAAGCCTTACCCTCACCATTATGGCAAGCGATACAGGCACGATCCAAGATCGGTTGGATCTCCAGATCGAACGTGAACGAACGGGTCCCCCCTTCCGGCGGAGTCAACGCATGCGGGGCTTTCTGCGAAGCCATCACACGTTTCGGAATAGGAATCTGGTTCTGGTCCTCATGGCAACCGATACAAGATACCACCTCGCCCGGCTGACCGGTCAACCAGCTACGCATCCACTGGATAGCCACACCGTCTTTGTCTAACGGCTGGATAGAAATCGGCGTATTCGCCGGGATCTTGAAGATAGCGGAGCCATCCTCTTCTACCGGTACCGTACCCAACATACGCTTGATGTCCCAACCGGACTGGATTCCATGCCAGTTATGATCGGAGGTAGTCTTCACGTAAGCATACTCATAAGCGTGCAGACGAAGAGACTTAACCGTACCCCGGGGAATGCCTCTCAAACCCTCTCCCTCGTAAATATCCTGAATAAAGACCGTAGCCTCTTTGTCATTCAATTTCACACGGTCCGGAATAGCCGGAGGAGTCTGTGTCTTACGTACGGCAACCGGACTGATATAGCCCTCACCCTCTACCTTACGCAAACAAGTCACGTTATCGAAGACGTCCACCAAATAGATACCCCATAAATCCTGCGGGTCTAATTTAGCGGCCACCAAGAAATATTTATCATTCAGCGGAGTCGGTTTGATAAACTGCGGCCATACGCCATTCACCAGCTCATCCTTAATCTCCTCCACGATCGGCCGGTTACGATACGGGATCTCCTGTACCATACCGGCGGCGCCTTTACGGGCTTTTGCCGGATCGAACACGATCAAACGGCCGGAACGGGCGATACCATGGTGACCGGAGATAATTCCCACGAAAGCGGAACCGTGGCCCGGCAACGGCTGGATATCAAACGTACTGTTCGGGAACATCGATCCGCTACCATACAGCGCTTTCTGCTCCGTACCATCCGGATTCATGTTCATCACGATACGGGAATAATAGTGCGTCAAGTCCGTGTACTCCCAACGGGTATACATCACACGACCGTTATTCATCACTACCGGGTTCCAGTTCGCGTCTTGATCGAAAGTCAGACGGCGCAAGTTCTTCGTATCCGGCGTATAAAGTACCATATTACCGACAGGGTCATCACCGCTTACACAAGGCACGCCTTGATAACCGATATTCGAGTTGGCGATGATACGTCCGTCCGGTAAGTAGGTTCCATCATAAAACTCCAGATCCGGTTCCTCGTTATGTATTAATTGCTTAAAGCCCGAGCCATCCAATTTCACCTCGAATACGTTCCAACGCTTATCGGGCATCGTCTGGGTAAACATAGCACGATCGCCATCCCAATGCATCCGCAAGTCAGCGATAGAGGAACCGTTTTCCGGTTTATAAATCGACCGTACCTGTACATCCTCCCCACGTAGATTACTCAACTCCACAATATCGGCGTCGAATCCCATACGGCGGGCGGACTCTTGGTTGCTCCAGTTATTACCCTGCGTACCCAAATCCGGAGCCATTGCCTTATGAGCGTTTACACCTAATTTAAAGCGGGCAGCCAAGACTTTATCACCATCCAAGAACGGGTTCGCCAGCAAGATCGTACGTTTATTCGCAATCGCTTTCTCCGCGTTAACCAAAGCGGCCTCATCACCACTATAAATGCCATCGAAACCTTTCTTTACCTGCTGTTCCAGCTCATCCAAAACCGGTTGATACTTAGTGGCATCGAAACCTTTCAGTTTTTTCATATCATTGAAAGCCAGACGAATCGCCTCCATATTCAACCAACTCAAGTCGCTCTGCAAATTACAGATACGTTGAGTTTTCTCATAAAGTTTCAAATACTCACGGATCTGAGTATCAATATCTTTTTCTGTCTCGATCTGCTTAACAGCGTTCTTTACATACGCAGCGTCTTTCAGACGAGAAGCCAGATTCAAGACAATATCACGCTCAGCGGAAGCGTCACTAGTAGTCAACCAATTCTCCAACCCATCGATATTAGCGTTTAAGGCTCCTAATTCCTTCGGATAAGCGGCTAGCAAGCGTGCGGCCTCCTCCTTCGGGAAAACATTCATGATACGGAAGAATACACTACCTACCGTTGACTGATCGGCCAAACCCACCTCAGCCTCAAAGCGTACATATTCCTTATTGATATTGTACACCATCACGCCATTGGCATGGCATAATACGCTATGGTCGTATTTCTTACCACCGATCAACAATGGATTCCCGTATAAATCCGTATTCTTGCGGATACTGTTCGAACCGGAAACCCAATAATCCGGGTCTAACTCATCCAACCAAACCGAACTACCGTCCGCCTTGATTAAACGGGCATTCGCCCATGTACCCCAATCCCAATCCGTACCGTCCGGTCCGGCGGCCGTAACAAGTACCAACTGATCCTGACCCGTCAAATCGGCGGACATCGGGACAGCCTTCTGCTTCGCTTTGATCCAAGCGGACATGATCGGCATGTTCGCCTTCACCAAAGAGGCACGAAGCTCAGACTTTTGTTTTACTGAGGCGTCAATCCAGTTATCCACCTTCTTTTGCTTCGGACCTGCCGAAACAAGAAGAGAGGTCGACAACAAGAGTGATACCATTATATAGTATTTATTCATGTATTAAATTTAAATTTAGAAGGTTGTTTATTGAAACCCTAAGGATCACGATCGGCAACCCTTAGAATTACGAAGCATAACCCTAGAGGTTTTTATAAAGCGGCCTTCTGGTTCGTGAAACGTAAGCCAGCGTTGTCGTGATAGCATGCCCACTCATCTACGATAGCGCCTTCCGGACCTGCCATCATAAAGTGGAATGTCTCCAATTTCTTCAGACGTAATACGTCGCCGACCTTCTGAACCACGAAATTCTTGCTCTTGATCGGTCCGTGTCCAGCAGGGATAGCCGGGGCGTTCGGGGTCTCGTTACCTACCTCAGAGAAGTTGTATACCCAACCCTTCTCTACCATCCAAGACTCATGTTTAGCAGGAAAGTCAGTCTTTACGTGAGCGTGTTCCGGAATCATCTGGCCCGGCAACAAATAGATAGCGTGAGCGAAATACTTATACTCCGGATCGTTGATCCAGAAAATACCACCCATACCTACATTTTCGAAATCGCCCAAGCCAAAGTCTGTCACCCACATATCTTTCGCCATCAACTCCGTGAAAGGAACATCGTAGAAAGCAAACATATCTTTCATCGCTTCCATAGCGACATCTTGTTGAAACTTGCCGTCTTTATAAAAATCGGCGTTCGTGTACTTCTTTGAATAAGCCATTGTTTTATTTTTTTGATTGTTAGTATTACATGCGTTCGTGCATTCTTTGCGGCAAGTTCCTTCCGGACAATTGCCCTCCCCGTTAGCGGCGCAACAAGTAGCGTCTGTCGTTGTCTTTCCCGTACATGCGACCATAGATACCAACACCAATCCCATAGCCGCCATTTTCATGTTCAAACCTTTTCTCATTTGTTTTTGTGTATATTTGTTAGTACTATTTGTTTCAACGTATCGCTATTCCCTCGATCTCGATCAATAACTCATCCCGGCAAACGTCGGCCCACATATAAGAGATCGGGATATTTAATCCGTAGGTATTCATCAAACGCTCAGCCTCCTTATAGTCGGATTTATTCTTCAAGTAGACTCGTAACTTAACCAATTTAGCGTCAGCGATCAGTTCCGCTATATTTTCCATCGTGATCCGTAGCTGACGTTCCAGACCTACTCCCGTCAAGCTCTCCTCACCACGGATAGCGGCTGTACCGGAAATATAAATCAATTTACGATCCTGAAAAGTCATGCTCTTGGCACGCTCGAACTTAGGGGTCGTCTTCTTTTGTCGGGCAACTTCCAGTACTTGTTCCGAATACGCATGGGCAGCCACCTGCAACTTATTATCGATCGGCGTAGCGAAAGCATCCGGCGTAGTAAACACGGCGGCATCCACATCGATCAAGATACCTCCCAGATTCGCCCCGATACCCGTAGCGGCAGGATAACCATTCGCCCATTCCGTTTTACTATAAAAATCAGACCGGGCGTTATTAAACGCTTGATAATGCTGATCCGGACCGTCGAAAGCGGTTATACGCTCGATATAATTCCACTGACGGATAATGCTATTCAACGGAAAACCCTCCCGACGAAGCACATCCCCCAATAACCGGAAAGCTTCCACCGACTGAGGCTCTATACCAAAATGGAGTACATCCCCTTGAAAACCGCCGGCAAAAAGGAAACGTCCCGAGGCATTCTCCAACAAGACATAAGGAACACCTTGATAATGACGGAAAGTAATCCGATCCTGCGCATCGGGCACATAGCTATGTACCTCCATCAGCAAAGGAGCGTTCAGCGGCGGTTGGGAGACATAGCTCAAAGCCGGTTCGCAATCCCCATAATACCGACGGATCTTCTCCCGCAGCAAAACCCGGCGTGCCACGTATTCCTCATTTGTACCCGGAGTACCGAAAAAGGCCAACCTCATGATCACCTCGTTTTGAGGCAATTGAGACAATAGATCGTCCACCATAACGGCGAACTCGGCCCGCTTGGTGCTTAATATCGTATAATGTATCTTCTCACAATAATTCATATCCTTTTATTTTACAGGGAGTTTACATATTCCGTTAACGCCTCGATATCTTTCTTGGAAACCTTTTTATCGATGCCATGCTTATGGACCTCGAACACCTCTTCCATGGTAGCCGCACGCCCATCAAACAGATAAGGAGCCGTACGCCAGACCTCGATCAAAGTAGGTGTATCCCACCCTTTCTCAAATTCTATATCCTCGCCGATACGGTGCATCTTCATATCCGTATAATAAGGACCGCTATGACACTCGCCACATTTCAGTTTCTCAAACACCTTTCTTCCCTCTTTCGCCTTATCCGATAATTCCCCATTTACTAAATACGGGCTAGGCACCGGACGCAAGGATTTCATATAAGCGTCCACACATTTCGCCATTTCCTCTTCTGGCTCAAAAAACTGAATGAACTTAAAACCGGCACGTACCGCATATTCTGCGCTCTCACGAACACCCGAGATCATGCTTGGGGGAGTCACATGCGAATACAACATGCTCTTACAATTCTTCGAGTTACCAACTCCATCATTCATCAAGTCCCAGTTCATCCCGTCCGTACGGGCATCCCCCGGATGGCAACCGTTACAACTCTGCCAGCCTTGATAGCAATGATTTGCGTCGTTAAAGTATTTCTCGCCCTTGTTCTCCGGCGTTTCCGTACGCCCCGGATTCATGTCGGTAGCCGTCACCTCCAATGTATTTATATCGACGGTATTCAAGATATCGGCGAAATAAGTAGGGATTATCAACTTATCTCCCGAAAATATAAAATTTCGGGGACCGTTTCCTTGTAAGGTAACTCGCTCACGAAGTCCATACAAGAAATTCAAGTCGTAATCCAGACGGCTCTTATCCTTATAAGACTCAAACTTCGCCAACATCGCCGGATGATCGATCACGCTCACCTCATGCGTTCCGCTATGCGTGATAAAGATATGCTTGTCATCGCAAGCGATACTCCAGATACCGGCAGCGCCACGATCCGGCTCGTCCACCAATACCGCCCCAACGAATTCCTGCTTCGCCACATCGATCACGCTGAAAGCGCTCGTGTTCATCCAACCTTGTTGAAGTTGGGAAGTAGGCACCGTGAATCGTCCCAAGTTATGAGACACGTATATATATTTCCCGTCCGGCGTGATACACATCCCCCGTAAGGCATTGCTACCATTCGCCAATTGGATATCTTTCACTTTCGTAAACCCCTCCATCTCGATTACTGATACGCAAGCGGCCACCACATCCACGTCCGCCCGTTGTGCGGGCAGGAAATTCGTAACAAACATATACTTGCCATCCTTGCTGAATACCGCCGATTTAGGCTCACGCAACACTTTCACGCTCCGGACTACCTTACGCATCACCGGATCTATCTCGACCACCGAATTATCGAACTGATTACATACATATATATGTTTCTTATCCGGCCCGAACATCGGATGACAGGCTCCCGATCCCGTCGGTATAGCCGCTTCCACCCTACCCGATTCCAAGGAAAGCACTTGTAAACGGCCGGTCTTCTCGAAGGTCGTCACATACACCTTATCCCCATCCGGAAGCAACCCGGTCGGGATCTCATCAAACGGAAACGAATGAAGTAAACTCTTACCGTCCGCTGAAAAAATATCCAGATGTCTCGTTCCTTTCTGTGTCATTAATAGCTCCCCCTTCGCATTCAATACGGCATCCGTAGTAAAGAAAGGTGGGTTGCCGGCTGAAGCGAGAGAAACGCAACAGCCGACAAGACAAGCCACCAATGAGTTTTTTATCAAGTATTTTCGTGTGTTCATGGTATATTTTGTATTCCTTATTTTCTAAATCCTAGTTCGTTCGAGATCACCCCGGCAATCTCCTTGATCACCTTCACCGTATTTTTCACCACCTCTTTCGATAAGCGGTCTTTCGGGCCGGAGATCCAAATCGCTCCACAAGGATATCCCGTATAATTAAAGATCGGGGCGCCTACGCAGATCACGCCGCTCAGCTCCTCCTCATTATCCATGGCATATCCCAGCTTACCAACCTTCTCCAATTCCTCCAGATAGGCCTCACGAGAAGTGATCGTCCGGGAATTATACCGTGTAAACGTCATGTAGGACAGGTAACGATCTCGCACCGTCTTCGGCAAATAAGCCATAATCGCCTTTCCGGGAGCCGAACAATGCAACTCAAACGGCTTTCCCGGCGACAGGACGAAGCGGAACGTATGATGTCCTTGCGCTTGTTCGATAAAAATCCCTTTCTCATCTCCCAAGACACCAAAGCAAGCGGTCTCTTTCACTTGATCACGTAAATCACGCAAATGTGGCAAGACGGTCTCTAAGAGATTGTGTTCATTCAAGGATCTGAAACCAAGGGTCAATAATTTTCGGGAAAGTTTATAGCGTTTCGTGTCTTCACTAAAATTAAGATATTCCAGCCGCACCAATGTATTCAAAATACGGTAAGCCGTAGTCTGAGATATATCGAGCGCCGACTTAATATCTTGCAATGTTTCTCCCGCCGACCGCAAGGAAAGGTACTCAAGAACCGCTATGCCCTTCTCTAAATTAGGCACTTTGTAGCTCTCATCCACTTTTTCCATATTTGGCAGCGTGTTTTCCATATTTGAAATTGCATTTCAGATTTGAACCAAATATAGCAGTGATGAATTTAAACAAGACACGAAATATGTAAAAAGGTGTTAAGTATGTTGCAGAGCATATAAAGCCTTAAAGGAAAATGATCAATTCTTTTTGATTTACAATAATTTTATCTCTTATATACATATTATTTACCTACTTTCGCGGAATATCCTTGAAAGCACAAGGATATAAGTGCATTCATAAACGAGCAAGAATACAAACATGACAAGCGAAAGCAAAAAAGAAAAGTTAAATAAAAACGAGCTATTAGCTAATTATCAATATCTCATGGATACGATCTGGACTATCTATTTGGAAGACGGAAGCGTCGATATACTTAAATATTCAATGAATCCGGAATTAGTTAATACAAAACAAGATTATACCAGCCTTGCCAACATTCTAAGAAACGACATCTATTCTCCAGACCGTAGTTTATGGGATGAAACGGTTTCGCTTGAAGCTTTCTTTAGAATGATAGCCGAAGGATGTTTTCATAAAACATTTGACTTACGTTTCTGCAACGATCACTTCGGTTTTGAATGGCACGAAACTTTTATCGATATTCTTGTTAACAACGAAGGTATCCCTGATAGAATCCTTTTATCTAGCCGTAATATCAACGATTTCAGAAAAGCGCAAATTATAGAAACCGCCGTAAGATCAGAATATGATTACGTAATCTATATTGAAGCTTCGAAAAATAGCTATGTCATGTATACCTCCGGCTCGGAGAGCTATAGTCCCCCTCCTATCGCCAGCTATGACTATGATGGAGTAGTCGCCTCATATAACCGGCAATATATGGCACCTGAGCTTCACGAAGAAATGACTGAGAAACTACAGATCGCTCATATAGAACCGATACTACGGAAACATGGAGAATATATCGTATATGGCACCATGATAGAGAATGGCGTAAACCGGGAAAAGAAAATGCGATTCAGCTATTACGACAGGGAAAAGAACATATGGTTAATGACTCGAACTGATATAACGGAAATCAAAGAAGAAAGAAAACAAAAAAAACTGTTGCAGGAAGCTTTACAGAGCGCTAATGCCGCCAACCGTGCCAAAACTGATTTCCTATCCCGGATGAGCCATGACATCCGCACTCCTATCAACGCCATCGTCGGTATGACAGCGATAGCTGGCCTGCACATGGATGACCAGATGCGTATAGCTGATTGCTTAAAGAAAATAACCATTTCCTCCAAACTCTTATTAAATCTGATCAATGAGGTACTGGATATGTCTAAACTGGAAAGTGATAAGATCATGCTGACAGAAGAGGCATTCAAGATCAACGAGCTATTAGAGAGTTTATTCGTCATGGTGCAACCGGCCTTTGAAGCGAAAAAGCAAAAGTTTCAGATACATGTCACCAAGATAAAACACGAATGCCTTATAGGTGACGTGCAACGTATACAGCAAGCATTGTTGAACATGCTTACAAATGCGATCAAATATACTCCGGAAGACGGGCAAATACAACTAACGGTAGAAGAGAAACCTTCTGTCTATAACGGTTACGGCCAGTTTGAAATAACCGTAACGGATAACGGTATAGGAATGAAACCAGAATTTCTGGAAAAAGTATTCGAACCTTTTGAGCGGTCGGATGACAAGGCCATTCGCAATATCCAAGGGACTGGTCTCGGCATGGCTATCAGCCGCCATATCGCCCAGATAATGAACGGAGACATTCTTGTGGAAAGTGAATATGGAAAAGGCTCCAAATTCACCATGAGGTTTCATGTCAAACTGGGAAGTACGAATGAATACGACAATAATATATTGGTAGACCTACCAGTACTGGTAGTAGATGACGATGAGGTATCCTGCGAGATCGCTTATGAAAACCTCCAAGAATTAGGGATGAAACCGGAATGGGTTCTTTCCGGTGAAAAGGCCGTACAAAAAGTAATCGACGGAGACACTTACTTTGCTATTATCATAGATTTAATGATGCCCGGCATGAATGGCATCGAAACCACCATAAAAATAAGGGAATACGTGGAACCAGATACTCCGATCATCATCATATCAGCATACGATTATTCCGGTTACGAATTTGAGGCAGTAAAAGCTGGCGTCAACGGCTTCATAAGCAAGCCTATCATGAAATCCAAGCTATTCCATTTAATGAAAAAATTTGCCTCAGACAAAAAGGAAGACGAGCAAGTCCTTATCACACCGACTCATATCATATCTTTTCCCGGCAAACGGATACTGGTCGTGGAAGACAATGACCTAAACCGCGAGATAGCGTATGAATTGCTGCAAGAAACCCATGCAGAAGTCGAGACAGCTTGCGACGGACAAGAAGCCGTTGATAAAGTCGCCGCTTCACCCGAAGGTTATTACGATTTTATAATCATGGATATACAGATGCCTGTAATGGATGGACTCGAAGCGACAAGGCAAATTCGTCATCTCGACCGTCAAGATATCAAAGATATGCCCATTATAGCCATGTCTGCCAATGCTTTCGCCGAAGATGTACGGCTAAGTCTGGAAGCCGGCATGAACGAACATATCGCAAAACCGATCGAGATAGACAAATTATATGGAATTATGAGGAAATGGTTCCAGTAAAAAAAGCCGGAATCTCTTCCGGCCTTCTCCAAACTCAATGAATCACCTTTTTACTTCTTGCAATCGCAAGTTGAATATGCTGCCAACATCCAAACCAATTTTTCTTGTTCCTTCAGATAGTCACTCATCAACGCTACCGTAGCCTCATCGCCCGCCTCCGATGCCAAGGAAAGAAGTTTACGTTCCTCACCAATCAGCAGGCCATAGGTATCGAGAATATGTTTCAATGCCTCGTCACCACAGGATACGCCTGATACTTCTTTTACACGGGCTACTTTCAGGTACTCGCTGAACTTGTTCTCCGGCTCGCCTCCCAACATCAGGATACGTTCCGCCAACTCGTCAACCTTCTCGGCAGCGTTGTTGTACATATCCTCGAATTTACCATGAAGAACGAAGAAACCGTGTCCCTTGATATTCCAGTGGAAACCACGAAGGTTCGTATAAAATACTTGGTAGTCCGCCAATAATTGTTTCAAGCTTGCTACTACGTTACTTACCGCTGATGCGTCTAAATGAAGATAATCTAATGTTTTCATACTGCTATTTTTTTAATTGTTATACTTTCCGTTTTCTTATACTGCAAAGATATGGTAAATATAAACAGCTGTCAAACAGATAATTCCTATATACATATAGATAGAATCTATATTTAAACGATCAACAGGAAGACATGCGATAGAACTTAGGTTTCTATTTACCCAATTTAAACTTATATCCTGCGGTAAGAGCCAAGGTATGGTAATTCGCCTCGATAGATCCTCCCTTATACTCTTTACCTAACGATACATCATAGCCAAAATTGATAAAGCATTGTTTTATTTCCACACCTACAGTGGAACTTATACCCCAATCAAAAGCACGAAGCCCTTCACAGGGATCATAGGTATAAAACTTAGCGGATTCTTCCGAAGCGACAGACCATCCCCCGAACATTCCTTTATCCAATACGCTTACGGCTATATAAGGGCCTACTCCGACATTCAAACGAATATCCTCAGCTAATTTGAACGATAAATTAGCCATAATCGGTAATTGCAAGAAATTTCGTGTCACCTTATTTGAGTAATCATACGCATATCCATACGGATCATAAGTAGGTCCCGGCACAGTCCACCAATAATGCCCATATCCATATCCGGGGAATTGGTCATTACTATATCCCCTTTGCGTATAATACAGACCGGACTTCAGAGAAAGAAATTCCGGCTTCAACTGATATTCCACTCCTACCCCAATCTTCCAACTCGGTTTCCAATCAACCATTGGACCCGCCTTCATCACTGTCATACCCGCTTCCGGAACTACCGACCACTGGGCTTGTACCGATACTACACCCAGCATTAACACCATCGCAAATAATACAACTCTTTTCATATACTTTTTATTTTGATAAAATAATCGAACGATATATATGAATAAGACATGAAACAATAAAAAACCCCTATTGGCACCAACAGAAAAAGGCCGGAATCACTTCCGACCTTCTCCAAACGCAATGAATCACCTTTTTTACTTCTTGCAATCGCAAGTTAAATATGCTACTAACATCCAAACCAACTTCTCTTGTTCTTTCAGATAATCACTCATCAAAGCGACCGTAGCCTCATCTCCCGCCCCGGATGCCAAGGAAAGAAGTTTACGCTCCTCACCGATCAAATGACCATACGTATCAAGAATATTCTTTAACGCCTCGTCACCGCAGGATACGCCTGATACCTCTTTTACACGGGCTACTTTCAAATACTCGCTGAACTTGTTCTCCGGCTCGCCTCCCAACATCAGGATACGTTCCGCCAACTCGTCAACCTTCTCGGCAGCGTTGTTGTACATATCCTCGAATTTACCATGAAGAACGAAGAAACCGTGTCCCTTGATATTCCAGTGGAAACCACGAAGGTTCGTATAAAATACTTGGTAGTCCGCCAATAATTGTTTCAAGCTTGCTACTACGTTACTTACCGCTGATGCGTCTAAATGGATATAATCTAATGTTTTCATAATTGCTACTTTTTAATTTGTTATACTTTCTGTTTTTCTTATACCGCAAAGATACGGCAAGTATAAGTAGCTGTCAAACAGATAATTTTTATATCAAGATAGAGGAGATTTATTAAACTATTCCATACAATAAGTATGCAAATGACATGAATACATAAATAATTGGATACTAACATTTTAAAAAGACGATTATCATTTTCGAAAAACACGTACGTGTTTTTTTGAAAAGTCGTACATGTTTTTCGGGAAACACGTACGACTTTTTACAGAATCATACGGCAAGGAACTAGAACATACATAAAAATATAAGATAAGTCTCCCTTTTTCAGAGGACCCAAAAGCATTTCCCCCAAAATCCCCTACTCGAATCCTCGCTCTATGGAAAACAGATACTCCGGCGACATTTACTAACATTGAGATTTCTCCATGCTTCTGCGCTTCGTCTATCAAGCTCAGAATAGACGAGCGTGAGGACAAGTCCATTTCCATCGGCAGTACGTCAAATCCGGCATTGTTCATTGTCTGGGCAATAATCGCTGCATTATTCATACTGTTTTTTTCCCTAAAAAGGTTACCTTCGCGGAAACAAGATATCGCTTTGGAAGTACAAGAATTATTGAAACTATATGCCGCTCACCCGCAAGTGACGGCGCTGGACACCCTACTGAAAAACGATACGTCCCGCAATATATTCCTAAAGGGACTGAATGGCTCGGGTCCGGCGATGACGATCGCCTCTCTTTTTACGAAAGGAAGGGGAAGCTATGTGTGTGTGTTGAACGACCAAGAGGAAGCCGGCTATTTCTATCACGACTTGATGCAGCTTACCGCCAGCAATGAGGTATACTTCTTCCCATCCGCTTACCGGAGGGCCATCAAGTACGGGCATGTCGATCCGGCGAACGAGATCCTGCGCACCGAGGTACTCAGCCGGTTGCAAGACCCGGACGCCTCTTTCGTGATCGTCACGTATCCGGACGCCTTGGCGGAACGAGTCGTGGCCCGGGAGGTATTGAAGGAGAATACCTTAAAAATCAGCGTGGGCGAGAAGCTGGATAATATGTTTGTCTCTGACGTGCTGGACGAGTATGGCTTCGAGCAGGTCGATTATGTATATGAGCCGGGGCAGTACGCCCTCCGGGGCAGTATCCTCGACGTTTTCTCTTTCTCCTACGAGTTCCCCTACCGTATCGACTTTTTCGGCGACGAGGTGGAGACCATCCGTACGTTCGACGTGGAGACGCAACTCAGCAAGGAGAAACTGGACAGCATCTATATCGTACCGGAGATGAGCAAGAACGCCAAGGATAGTACTTCCTTACTAGGCTCCCTCCCCCGGAACACCTGCATAGCGGCGAGAGATCTCGCATGGTGCAAGGAGCGCATCGGAAGCGTATGGAACGACGATCCGGTGGTAGCCGACGAGGAATCCTTCGCCGATATCGACCAGATGCGGAAGAAATTAGTCCGGGGCGAGGACTTCCTACGGGAGGTCTTGGATTTCCGTCGCATCCATTTCGGGGCACGGCCGATGGGAACGGCAGACGCTACCATCCATTTCTCTACGCAAACGCAGCCGATCTATCATAAGAATTTCGACCGGGTGAGCGAGTCGTTCCATAAATACCTCGACGAGGGTTATGCGTTATACATATTGAGCGATCAAGAGAAACAAGCCAACCGTATCCGGATGATTTTCGAGGATCGTGGAGATAATATCCCTTTCACCGCCGTAAACCGCACGATACACGAGGGATTCGCCGACGATACGCTACGCATCTGCTTTTTCACCGACCATCAATTGTTCGACCGCTTCCACAAGTTCAACTTGAAGAGCGATAAGGCACGAAGCGGAAAGATCACCCTTTCGCTCAAGGAGCTGAACCAGTTCTCGCAAGGGGATTATATCGTACATATCGATCATGGCGTAGGACAGTTCGGGGGATTGGTACGCACCGAGGTGAACGGTAAGATGCAAGAGGCCATCAAATTGATTTATCAGAATAACGATATTATATTCGTCAGCATCCATTCCCTGCATAAATTATCGAAATACAAGGGGAAAGAGAGCGGCGAGCCGCCTAAGTTGAGCAAGCTCGGCACGGGCGCTTGGGAAAAGATGAAGGAACGTACCAAGGCGAAGGTGAAGGATATCGCCCGGGACTTGATCCTCCTCTATTCCAAACGCAAGCAAGAGAAGGGTTTCGCCTACACGCCGGACAGCTTCATGCAGCATGAGCTGGAAGCCAGCTTCATCTATGAGGACACGCCGGACCAGATGAAGGCGACCGCCGAGGTCAAGGCGGATATGGAAAGTACCCGTCCGATGGACCGGCTGATTTGTGGAGACGTCGGTTTCGGAAAGACCGAGGTGGCCATCCGAGCGGCATTCAAGGCGGTATCGGACAATAAGCAGGTGGCCGTGTTGGTACCCACCACCGTACTGGCTTTCCAGCATTACCAGACGTTTTGCGAGCGCTTGAAGGATTTCCCTTGCAAGATCGATTACGTCAGCCGGGCCCGTACGGCCGCGCAAATCAAGGCTACCTTGAAAGCGCTGAAAGAGGGCGAGGTGAATATCTTGATCGGCACCCACCGGATCGTCGGCAAGGATGTACGTTTCAAGGATCTGGGCTTGCTTATCATCGACGAGGAGCAGAAGTTCGGGGTATCCGTCAAGGAGAAGCTTCGGCAACTGAAGGTGAACGTGGACACCTTGACAATGACGGCCACCCCGATCCCCCGTACCCTACAGTTCTCCTTGATGGGGGCCCGGGACCTGTCCAGCATCACCACGCCACCGCCCAACCGTTATCCCGTGCAGACGGAGGTGGAGCGTTTCAACCCCGATATCATCCGGGAAGCGATCAATTTCGAGATGAGCCGGAACGGGCAGGTGTTCTTCATCAACAACCGTATCCAGAACATCTACGAGATGGAAACCTTGGTACGGCGGGAAGTCCCCGACGCACGGGTAGCCGTGGGGCACGGGCAGATGGAGCCGGAGAAGCTGGAGAAGATCATCCTCGACTTCGTGAACTATGAGTACGACGTATTGATCGCCACCAGCATCGTGGAGAGCGGCATCGACGTGCCCAACGCCAATACGATCATCATCAACAACGCCCAGCAATTCGGGCTTAGCGACCTCCATCAGCTACGCGGACGGGTAGGACGAAGTAACCGGAAAGCCTTCTGCTACCTCCTCTCCCCGCCCCTCACCTCGCTGACGCAGGAGGCACGGCGCAGGTTGCAGGCGATCGAGAACTTCTCCGAGCTGGGTAGCGGTATCCATATCGCCATGCAAGACCTCGACATCCGGGGAGCCGGGAATATGCTAGGCGCCGAGCAAAGCGGTTTCATCGCCGACCTAGGCTATGAGACCTACCAGAAGATCTTGGAGGAGGCGGTAGACGAGTTGAAGAGCGAGGAATTCGCCGATCTTTACGCCGATAATGCCGAAGGGCACCGGGATACGGGCAGTGAGTACGTCCGGGAGACCTATATCGAGAGCGATCTGGAATTGATGTTCCCTCCCACCTACATCCCCAACGACTCGGAGCGTATCTCCCTATACCGGGAGTTGGATAATATGGAGGAGGAACGTGACATCCTCGCCTTTACGGAGCGCTTGAAAGACCGCTTCGGCAAGATACCGAAGGAGGGCAAGGAGTTGATCCGGATCGTACGCCTCCGCCGCATGGCCAAGAAACTGGGCATGGAGAAAGTGGTCCTAAAGAAAGGGCAGATGAGCCTCTTCTTGGTGAATAACCCGGATAGCCCGTATTACCAAAGCGAGGCGTTCGGCAAGCTGCTGGGCTTCATCCAGAAGCATCCCCGGGAGTGCAACCTCCGGGAGCAGAACGGCAAGCGAAGTATCGTGATCAAGAACGTCCCTACGGTGGAAGCGGCATGCGGCTACCTGCAAGAGATGGAAAAAATAAACTCAACCGACTTTTGACACATCCTCTTACAAACACGAAAAGATATGGAAAAGAAAACGATTATAGACCTTTTTGAGCGTTCAGTGAAGCGCTTCCCCAGTAATCCTTTTTTATGGGAGAAGACGGGCAAGCGATTCGAGCCGACCACTTACTCCGAGGTTCGCGACCTCGTCTATGAGGAAGGCGCGGGCCTCGTATCGCTGGGCGTGCGGAAAGGGGATAACATGGCTTTGCTGAGCGAGGGCCGCAACGCGTGGATCATCGGAGAGCTGGCCATGTTCTACGCCGGGGCCACCAATGTCCCCCTATCCATCAAGCTGGAGGAGGCGAATGACCTCTTATTCCGCCTCGTCCACGCCGACGTGAAATATATCCTGGTATCGGGCCAGCAACTGGGGAAGATCCGGGCGATCAAGGATAAGCTCCCCGCCGTACGGAAGATCATCGTGCTGGACGAGCTGGCGGAATACCAAGACCGTGAGATGTCGCTGTCCGAGATACGCCGGATGGGGAAGGTCTATCTGGGTATTCATCCGCTAGAGGAGTTCTTGGCGATCGGGCAATCGCTGGGCAACGATGATTACGCCACCATCACCTATACCTCCGGCACGACCGCCGATCCGAAAGGCGTGATCCTCACCCACCGTAACTATACGGCGAACGTGGAGCAAGCGCTCACCTGCGTGGATATAGACGATACGTGGCGTACGCTGGTGATCCTCCCGCTGGACCATTGCTTCGCCCACGTGGTAGGATTCTACATCTTCATGTCGAAGGGGGCCTCGGTAGCTACCGTGCAGGTAGGGCGCACCGGTATGGAGACCTTGAAGAATATCCCTATCAATATAAAGGAGTTCAAGCCGTACCTGATACTGAGCGTCCCGGCCTTGGCGAAGAACTTCAAGAAGAATATCGAGCAGGGCATCCGAGCTCGAGGCAAGAACGCCGTCCGCCTTTTCAACCTAGCCCTACGGATCGGTTATATCTATAACGGGGATAGCGACGAGGAGGAAGGAAAAGGCTTCCGCATCCTCTTGAAGCCACTGGTCCGTTTGTTCGACAAGCTATTGTTCACGAAAGTCCGTGAGAACTTCGGGGGCGAGCTGAAGTTCTTTATCGGAGGGGGCGCCTTGTTGGATAAGGACTTGCAGAAGTTCTATTACGCCTTGGGAATCCCGATGTACCAAGGATACGGGCTGAGCGAGGCGACACCGATCATCTCGACCAACGGCCCCCGCCGCCATACCTTCGGCAGTAGCGGCGTATTGGTGCGGCCCCTCGACCTAAAGATCTGCGACATGGACGGCAACGTACTTCCTCCGGGGGAGAAAGGCGAGATCGTCATCCGGGGAGAGAACGTGATGGCCGGCTACTGGAAGAACCCCGCATCGACGGCCGATACCGTAAAGGAGGGTTGGCTGTACACCGGGGATATGGGATATATGCGTGACGGGCTTCTTTATGTGCTGGGTCGTTTCAAGAGCCTGCTGATCGGAAGCGACGGGGAGAAATACAGTCCGGAGGGTATAGAGGAAGCCTTGGTAGAGCATTCCTCTTGCATCGACCAGCTGATCCTGTATAACAACCAGAGTCCGTACACGACCGCCCTGTTAGTCCCTAACAAAGAACGGTTGCGGAAGCATCTGGCCCATCAGGATCTGGACCTCACGAGCGACCAAGGCCGGGAAGAGGCCATCCGTATCATCCAGCGCCAGATCGACCGTTTCCGCAAGGGAGGCGACCTGTCCACCCTATTCCCGGATCGTTGGTTGCCGACCACCTTCGCCATCCTCCCCGAGCCTTTCACCGAGCAAAACGGCATGGTAAACAGCACCATGAAGATCGTCCGGGGCAAGGTAGAGAAAGCCTACGCCGCCCGTATCGCCCAGCTCTATACCCCCGAGGGGAAGAACCCGCTGAACAAGTGGAACAAGGAGGCGTTGAATCAAAATTTAGACTCATAAAGTTCTAAAATAAGCAATCTCTCACAAATCTTAATTATCACATTTCAAATAATGCTTCCTCCAGATTCTTTCCGAAGGAAGTTTGTATTACTAACTGTTATTTTTTATTTATTTTCACGTTTTAGTATCCAAGTCAATTTTTTTTTATACTTTTGCCAAAACATTATAATAAACCAATTAAATCATAGTAATATGAAACTAAATTATTTTTTATCTTTATTATTCGGATTTTCACTTCTTTCAAGTTGCAATAGTGAAGATCTTGTTGAGTCTGAAATCTCAAATAACGTCAATACCTACGAAGATGTTATAACTGTAGACAGTTTATTATCTATTGGCAATGAGAAATTTTCCTCATGGAATCCTAGTCCTAAAATAGAAGAAGCGGTACAAACTCGTAGCTCAGTAACTACTATTACATTAACTGGGTGTACTTCACAAACCGGAGAGGGAAACTATAAACTCCTTATAGGACAGGCTTGGGCAAGCGCTTTAGGTATACCTAACCAAATATATATCGTAGAAAATGTAACTTGCTATCAAACTCTTACTATTAAAGGTCTTGAAGATAGAACATGCTTCTTCTCTTCTGCTGCATCTCCCAATTGCGGTTTTGATCCAAACGATCTTAATAAGAGAGGATATTCCGACTCGCGTCATGGAGATGTTGTTACAATGGTTACGAAAATAGCACATATTAAAACTGATATGTCCGGAAGAAACTATGACAGATGGTATCCTTGCAAACCTTCAGATTTAAAATGGAATTACGATTTAATAAATCTTCAGTAAAAAGTAATTATGAATAAGACATTCAAAATTTTATTTGTTTTATTACTATTCTGCCATAACTCATATGCTCAAAATATGAGTTATGGCATTACCTCCGGAGTCGTATTATCCCATCCTAAGGATTATCAGACCCATATAGGCTTTAATATAGGAATGAAAAGTATTTTTTCTCTTTCAGAAAATCCTAATAGAAGTTTTATCGAATTACAATTAAAATTCATATCGAAAGGATGGAACGATGATGTTTATTATTCAATGTCTAATAAGCAAAAATGGAGTTGTAATGCATATTATTTAGAGATACCATTACACTTTGGCTATAAATATAGCATAAAAGACAATTTTTCCATCTTTGGTAGTTTCGGACCATATATCGCCCTAGGTCTCTTTGGAAATAGCACATTGAAAGATAATGAAGATTTTAACATAAACAATATTTTTTCTGATCAAGTATATAAACGTTTCGATTATGGGATAGGGGCAAATATAGGTATCGAAATCAACCATCATTGGCAAATAGGAATGGGAGTTAGCTTTAGTCTATTAAAGCCGACAAAAGGAGAATGGAATGCTATCAATCCAAAAGATTTGTCATTTAACACTTCATTAGCTTATATTTTCTAGAAATTAACAGAATCTACAACCAATTTCTGCTCTTGAGTAAGTATGAAAAAATTAAATCGCATCTCTTATCCCATGTAAGCCTAAGTTCAAGTTTGAAATTCCACCTCGCATCCAATGCAAGCCCAGTTTCAAACTTGAAATTCCGTTTTGCGCCCAATGTAGGCCCCATTTCAAACTTGAAATTCCGTTTCGCGCCCAATGTAGGCCCCATTTCAAACTTGAAATTCCGTTTCATGCCCGATGTAAGCCCGAATATATGAAAAATGCGATAGGCTTTGGTGGTGGATCCCAAAATTATCATACCTTTAGCACAGCAAACCGGATCTAGCGATCCTCCTAAAATTTTCAGATATGGAAAAAATAACCAAGGTGAATATTATTTATTTACAGAGATTGAACAACGCCGAGTATCGCACCTTCATGGCGCGTTTCCAGAGCCTGATGTTGGGTGGTGGTGGCGACTCGGAATCGCCCGACGAGATCAGCTTCGACGAGAACGACCCGCTGGGCATCCCCGCCGAGCTGCGCACGGCCTTCGACGCTGATTTCGCGCTGCTGACCGACGCCGTTAACCAATCCACGGCCAGCGAGGAGACCACCCAGATGTCCGCCATCGACAAGGAGCGCGACGATCTGCTTACCTTCATCACCTCCACCATCACGCAGATGACGAAAAGCCCACTGGAGCGACAGCGCACGGCGGCCAACAAGCTCTACCTCGCCGTGAAACCCTACATCGGCGCCGCGCGCCTCGCCAACTTGCAGGAGACGGCCGCCATCGAGGGCTTGCTGACCGACCTAGCCAAGGAGGGCATGCCCGAGGCACTGGCGGCGATCACCCTCACCGAGGTAGTGGCCTCGCTGAAGGAGAAGAACCAGCAATACGCAGCCTTGACCGAGCAGCGCACCAACGCACGGGCCGACCTCCCGGTGGAGAGCGCCAAGAAGATCCGGCTGCGCATGGACGAACAGTACGACCTGATGAGTACCTACGCCTTCGCCCAGAGCGTGGTAAACCCCACGCAGGTGACGGCAAACTTCGTCAACCGTCTAAACGCACTGATCAACGAGACAGAAACACGATACAACCAGCGCATAGCGCAGACGAAAGCCGCCGCCAAGAAGCAAGCGGATAGCGAATCGCCGTCAGAAATATAAAGCCGTGAGGCCCTCATGTTTTTTAGATTTAAGAATGATGGAGCTCCCCTCCCTCCAAGGAGGGGATGCCTCTTTGATTAATGATTATTAATAGCCTCTCCCCCCTCCCTCCCACGAAAAAAACATACCTTTGCCAACTGTATTATCCGTGAAGGAATAACGAGACATTTACATGATAAGATCTATTCGCTATATCACTTTGCTAGTCCTGTTACAATTAGTGACCGGCATTTCCGTCCTATACGCCCAAAGCATAACCTCCGCGTCCGGAATCGTGAGAGACTCCGTAAGCGGGGAACCCCTATCCTACGTATCCGTCATGTTCGAAAACTCGACGATCGGGGCGATGACCGACGATGACGGGGCTTTCAGCCTCCAGAACGACAAAGGGCTTACCCGGCTGGTCGTATCCTCGCTTGGATATGACAATAAGGTCGTAAACCTAAAGGCGGGGCAGAAGAACAACGCCCTCAACGTGCTCCTCCGGCCTACCTCGTTCGAGATAGCCGAGGTAGTCGTCAAGCCTAAGCGCGAGAAATATTCCCGCAAGGACAACCCCGCCGTGGAACTGATCAAGAAAGTCATAGAGCATAAGAACGACAACCGCATCGAGGCGAAGGACGAGTACCAGAGCGAGGTGTACGAGAAGCTCAGCATGTCGCTGGACGACTTCAACCCCAATCTCGAGAAGAATAAGTTCCTGAAGAAATTCAAGTTCATCAAGAACTATCTGGATACCTCGGAGTTCAACGGGAAACCGATCCTGACGATCTCCGTCCGTGAGACGATCTCCGACCAATACTACCGCAAGCATCCCAAGGCGGAGAAGACCATCACCAAGGCCAAGCGCCAACAGGGTATCGACAAGACCTTGGACGATGGAGGCGCTATCACTTCCAACCTCGAGGAGATATTCAAGGGTGTCAATATCTTCGACAACAATATCAATATCTTGTTGAACCGTTTCGTGAGCCCGTTATCTTCCACGCTGGCCGTCTCCTATTACAAATATTATATCATGGATACGGTGGACGTAGCCGGAGATAAATGTGTTGATCTCGCCTTCGTTCCCGTAAACAGCCAAAGTTACGGCTTCACGGGCCGCTTGTACATCACGCTGGACGGTAATTACGCCGTCAAGAAATTCCTCTTGAACACCCCGGCGAACATCAACCTCAACTGGGTGGACAAGCTCCGGATCGAGCAAGAGTTCAAGCGGATGCCGGATAGCACTTGGGTGCTCGCCAACGAGAATACCTACGTTAATTTCTATATCGTAAAAGGGGCGCAACAGCTCTATGCCCACCAGCTAAGGAATTTCGATAAGTACCGGTTCGACGTGCAGAACGCCGACTCGATCTTCGGCCTTCTCGGTCCGATCCATGAGTTGCCCGAAGCCACCGCCCAGACCGACACCTTCTGGATACACAACCGCCATGTCCCCTTGAAAGAGAAAGAGAGCGCCTTGGATGATCTGTTGGCGCAACTCCGCAAGGTACCGGCCTTCAACGTGATCATCAAGACCGCCGAGATATTGATCACCGGTTATATCCCGACCACGGCGGACAAGGATAAGAGCAAGTTCGATTTCGGACCGATGAATACCACTTTCAGCGCCAACCATCTGGAGGGCTTCCGCATGCGTGTGGGAGGTATGACGACGGCAAACCTCAGCCCGCACTGGTTCGGCAGCGGTTATCTGGCCTATGGCGTAAACGACCGTAAGCTAAAGTATAACGCCAAGCTGACCTATAGCGTGAACAAGAAGAAATATCACGAGGGGGAAAGCCCGGTGAACAACATCTCCGCGATCCAAGAGTACGACGTATATACGCCCGGTCAGGACTTCCTCTTCACCAGCAAGGATAATATGTTCGTGGCATGGAAGGTGGGCGAGCCCGTCACCATGATGCAATACATCCGCAAGACCATGCTCCAGTACCAGAAGGAATGGCTGAATGGCCTGACCCTTACCACTTGGGCACGCAACGAGAACAACGAGGCGGCCGGAACGCTCCGCTACGACCGTTACAACGCCGACGGGACATTGACGAACCTAAAGAGTTTCACCAACACGGAGCTAGGGGCCCAGCTTCGTTTCGCCCCGGGCGAGCGTGCCTATAACGGACGAGAGGGTAAGAACTCGCTTTTCAACCTCTCGAAAGACGCTCCCGTATTCAAGCTATCCCATCAGATGGGATTGAAGAACGTGTTGGGGGGCGACTTCAACTACAACCATACGGAGATCAGCGCCGAGAAACGGATCTGGCTCTCTTCCTTCGGACATATCGACGCCTTGGTGACGGCGGGCAAGGTATGGGACAAGGTTCCTTTCCCTTTGCTCATCCTGCCGAATACCAACCAGTCCATCACGATCCAGCCGCAAGCCTTCAACATGATGCGCGCGCTGGAGTTCGTAAGCGACCAGTATGTTTCGTTCTACTTCACGTATTATATGAAGGGATGGATCTTAAACCGTATTCCCGGCGTGAAGTGGCTACGTTTGCGTGAGGTGATATCGTTCAGCGGTTTCTACGGAGGACTGACCGATAAGAACAACCCGGCCTTGGACCCGACGGGACTATACCGTTTCCCCGAGGGAACCTCGCCGATGGGCCGTACGCCTTACCTAGAGGCCAGCGTAGGTCTGGAGAACATCTTCAAGATATTACGGATCGATTATTACCGCCGGTTGACGTATCTGGACCAACCGAATATCAAGAAGGGGGGCGTGCGTATAGCGCTAAGGTTCTCCTTTTAGTAATTGAGAATTAAGAATTGAGAATTGAAAATTGAGAATTAAATGGGGGAGTTGGGACGTAGACCGAATGCTTGGGCGTTGACGCCGCTGGTGGTATTCTTATTGACTTATTTGGTGGTATCTATCGTGGCGGGAGATTTCTATAAGATGCCGATCACGGTAGCCTTCGTCATCTCCTCGATCGTGGCGATAGCGATCTCCAAGGGAGGCAAGCTGAGCAACCGTATCGAGCAGTTCTGCCGGGGGGCGGCCAACAGCAATATCATGCTGATGGTATTGATCTTCATCCTCGCCGGGGCCTTCGCGCAGACCGCCAAGGCGATGGGCGCCGTAGACGCTACCGTGAATCTGGCGATGTCCATCCTGCCCGGCAACCTGTTGGCGGCGGGAATCTTCCTAGCCGCTTGCTTCATATCCATCTCGGTAGGTACGTCGGTGGGCACGATCGTGGCCTTGGCCCCGGTAGCCGTCGGTATAGCGGACAAGACGGGGATGCCGGACGCCCTTATGCTGGGTGTCGTGGTGAGCGGCGCCATGTTCGGCGATAACCTGTCGTTCATATCCGATACGACGATCGTAGCCACCCGCACGCAGGGTTGCCAGATGTCCGATAAGTTCAAGGTGAATATCCGTATCGCCCTCCCGATAGCGATCCTGACCGGATTGATATACGTGCTGGTGGGAAGCGGCGTGGAGAACGCTTACGCCCCCGCCCCGATCGAATGGGTCAAGGTGATCCCTTATCTGGTGGTGTTGGTAACCGCCGTTTGCGGGATCAATGTGATGCTGGTATTGTTCATCGGCATCGTCCTCTCCGGACTGGTCGGCTTGCTGACAGGCGGTTTCGACATCTGGGGATGGAACGCCTCTATGGGACTAGGTATCACGAATATGGGCGAGTTGATTATCGTGACGCTTCTGGCAGGAGGCATGTTGGAGATGATCCGTTATAACGGGGGTATCGACTGGATCATCCGCAAGCTTACCTCCCGCATCCATTCCTCCAAGGGGGCCGAGATGAGCATAGCGGCCTTGGTGAGCTTCGCCAACCTTTGCACGGCCAACAATACGATCGCCCTCATCATGGCCGGCCCGATCGCCAAGGATATAGCGGACCGGTTCAAGATAGATCCCCGCCGCAGCGCCAGCCTATTGGATATCTTCTCTTGCTTCGTACAGGGAATCATCCCCTACGGCGCCCAGATGTTGATGGCCGCCGGACTCGGGCATGTCTCCCCTATCGAGATCATGCAATATCTTTACTACCCATATCTATTGGGAGCAGGTGCCTTATTGGCGATCGCATTCAATTATCCGAGGAAATATACGGTAAATTAAATGGATAAACATTATCTTTGCTCACAGTACTCATTTAAAGAATAAGGAGGATCCGTATGACAACGATGGAATTAAGGGCAGACATCTTCAAGAATCTTAATTTCCTGCTAGATAACGAAGAGGCGATGACACAGCTGAAAAAATATCTGTGCCAGCTGCGAAATAAAGTCGAACGGGACAGCCCTTGTAAATATGACGTTGGCGAATTGACACAACGTGTACGCCAAGGTGTACAAGATGCCCGCCAAGGCCTAGGACAAAGTCACGACGACCTAGTAAAAGAAGCCGAAACATGGTAAAAATAAAATTAATTTACTTCCACGAGAAAGATACCTGTCATATCGTTGCGGTTTGGGATTGCCGTAATAATCCCAAACTATTACAAGATAAGCTTGGAGAAGAATAAATAAGACGTACAGATCCTCTATGTGAAAACACAATAGTATTCAAAGCAAAAAGACTATTGTGTCCGGGATTGAATACTATTGTGTTCGCTGATGAATAATTACTGTGTTCAAGTAGAAACACTGTAGTGCTTGGGAGCGATGGGAATACGGCAATCGGATTAGCCGAACAAATCCAGCGTAAGCTGCTTCTTCGCGGCTTCCAGTTTACGAAGATGCCGCTTGCCTTGAGGGGTGACGATCTCCATCTTATCGAAACGGGTACGTATCACCGTAGTCACGGTATAGCTCACGTTGACCACCTCTCCTAGCTCCGACAGACGGCGGGCGATCTCCAAGACGCAATCGATGCACATACCGCTCGTGAATGAAATCTTGTCCTCGAACATCTGTTTCTTGAAATCCTCATCTTGCATATAGAAATCGATCGTCTCGCCTCCCTTGTTGTAGATACCTTTCCACCGATACTTACTATCTTTCAGTACCGGCGAGATGATCTCTATCGTGGCCTTATTATCCTTGACCGTAGGCAGATCGTCGCTACGCAAGATAAAATAATCGAACTGGTCCCGTTTCACCTCCAGCGAACCGGAACGGTTGCGATCCTTCTCGTTCAACTCACGTACCGAGATTTTCGTCACTTTCGGATACCCTTTCAAAGCCTCGTAGAAATTAGACTTACACTTACAGAAACGGGGCGAGGCGTTCAACAGGTCGATCAAGCGGTGTGAAGGCGTAGCTCCCGGAGTCTTCAGCCGTAGTTCACGGCGTAACTTGGACAGCTCACGCTGCATCTCCTCCTCGTCCGCCGGCGTACGATCCATCAGCGGTTGTCCACCTACCGACAAGGAGGGACGGGTCAATATCTGCATCACCAAGTTCAACACGATAGAGATAGAGCGGCTACTCTCCCCGGCTACCCCCAGCTTCTCACGGAAACCACCCTCCTTATCGTAAGGCTCGTTGTAAACCGTCAGCTTCACGTCCAGCATATCCGCCAAGGAACGTATCAGCGTAAGAATCTCCTTCTCACACCGGTGCTTGGTCATGGCATCCATATAATTGGATTTATTATTAAAGGAATAACGTATCTCCAGCTTATTCGCGAATTTTAGAATAGAGTCACTCATTTGTTTCTAGTTTTTCGGTTCTTCTTTCGGTTTACGATCAAAAAACGGGTTCTTCGACGAGGCGCTGACCGGTATCGCCATCACGCATTTACAGTCTCCCAACAGTCCCAATCGCTGGGCCGCCAAGCCGGCGCTGAACATGACACGGGTATCCACACGCAAGTCCGCCGCCGTAGCGCAAGCCGAGCCGATAGCGATACCCAGATCGACGGAATTAATAGCGCACGGAACCAAGTCCGGCTTCTCCACGCAGGTATCGAAACCGCAATGGGCACAGTTCAAGCCTTGTACTTTCTGGGAGGTACCGATAATCACCACGGCGTCGGCACTCTTTATATTCTCGGCGTCACGGAGCAGGAACTTGAATCCGGTCTCGGCCGCTATCCGGATCATCTCATCGGACAAGCGCAAGATATCCCCATCCGTCACCATCGCTATCTCTATGATATCAATACCCTTGCCTTTAGGAGCCGTGCGGGCGGCTGTCATCATGCGGCGGGCGGCCTGTAACACAAGCTCATGCCTGATTTCTCTTTCGTTCTGTATCATATCCTTCTAAATTCAGTGAAACAAAATTAAGCAAAATATACGAAACCAAGGCAAACATATGAGGATAGAATTCATAATTCAAGATTAGTCATTTGGTCCGTGGCCTTAAAGGGATAAGCCGGGTATTCATAAATACTGAAGCGAGGCTCGGTCTCTCCCTCGCAATAATTCCAGATCGTACGGTACTCATTGACATCCTCGCCCATCTCCTTCAATTGCCTAAGGTAAGCGGCCACGGATTTATTCTCCACGATATAAACCTCACCCATTTGATCGATAATCGGGCTATGCCGACGGCTCCCGTCGTGATCGAACTTAAGAATCCGCTTTCCCTCGGAAGTCAGGCCTATGGTATGGAAAGTCATGCTCTTACCAATAGCGGGCAAGTTCAATACATTACGATCCGTACCTGCGAACAACAACCCGTTTTCCTTCAGGAAACGAACCAAACGCTTGCCTAAAGGACGTTGGTTACGGATCATATCATACAACTCCGCCTGTTTCTCCTTCGGCACCTGCCCGAAGATCTTCTCCTCACGAGCCTCTTGCAACGAGCGGCTATTCGGGGTGTAAACCGCATAATTCTCCCGGAATCCTTTCACGGAGAACGTATAATAGCAAACCACCCCAAGGGCGTTTAAGGTCTGCCGTAATTTCGTCGTATGTCCCTTACGGGAAGCCGAAACCGTATATACCAACTGATTCGTGATCGTCCAGCCCGCCGCCAAGATCGCCTCGATAGCGTGCCTCGCCTCCGGTGTCACCTCTAGTGGAGACTGGAAATGCGTTTGTATATAGAACTGGCTCACGCCGATAGCGGAAGCCTTCTCCTTGAACTCCCTCAATATACCGACCAACTCGTCGGTCACACGCAGCGGAAGATAAGCTAGCAACCGGGAACCTAACCGTACCCGTTGCAACTCGGCGTACTTCTCGCCCTCCGGACGGCTCTCGTTCGCCTTCCGTTTCCGCACCGCCATCTTATATACCGCCTCCAATATCTTACGCAAGGTGGCGTTCTGGCTCATCAAGGCATCCCCGCCCGTTATCAGGATATCCCTCAGTTGGGCGTCTTCCTCGAAATAACGCATCAGACGACGTAACTTCCGGTCCCAACTCTCCTTAGGCTTCAGAGCCTCGAAATCGAAATTCAACCGCTCGCTCTGGAAATCATACATGCGCTGGCAAGAAGCGCACAATCCACCGCAGGCACGCCCCATCGAATCGGGAATCAAGATCGCCACCTCCGGATACCTCCGGTGTATATTATGTCCCTCCGGCAATAGCCAACCCGCCGCATTCGGCTCATCGGCAACGACCATGTCTTCCTTTTCCCACGCCTTAATGCTTCCATACGTATCTACCAGCTCGTTCGAGTACATGATGTACGATCGCACCGTAGCGTCGTCATACCCCTCATGTTCTATATTTAATAGGGAAAGATAATAAGGAGTCACGAAAAAGGGCATCCCCTTCTTTTTGGCACGGGCCAATAAGCTCATCGTCTCGTCCGACAGGGAATATCCCAAAAAGGAGTTCAATTCCGTAGGACTCTTGATCGCCATCGACAAATGGAAACGAGCGGTATTCCACCATTCACGTACCCGGGCCTCTTTCTCCTCATAGGAGATGCCCTCGGCGAACTGAAAACGTGACGAAGGGCTATGGCGTCTTTCTATCTTCTTGATCAAGCAAGCGATGATACGCTCCTTGTTCCTCTCACGGATAGCGATTACCTCCGGGTCAAGCCCGGTCGGCCAGCGGCTCATCTGCCTTTTCACCAACGCCCGGTCCGGTAGGATCTCAACCGGATATTCCAATAAATCAAACTGATGGTATAGGTCAATGAATAAATCAGGAGAGACCTCATTTTCCAAATGGCCGATCAGGAACTGCCAAAGATAAGTGACCGTCCGCACCGGAAGACGCTCGCCCGTAGACAGCTCGTCCACGAAAGTATCATCATGCTCAATCAAAAGAAGGATACGCCTCGCCACCGCCATTCCTACGTTTTCTTGGGTACTTTCCTTTTCCGTGAGCCAGGATAAAATAAGAGAACGCAAAGCATCCTTAAAATACTTTGCGTTCTCACTTTCTTCCGCTAAGGTCACCAACCAAGGGAAGCTCTGGTTATATACTTTTTTCAGTTTAGAAATGTCGGATACAAGATGTTCTTTTTTTATCATAAGCATGTCATTTTTGTAGATTAGAATACATTTGTAAAGCGTCCTCTTGACGATTTTCTACAAAAATAACAAAAAATACGGCAAAATGCCGTTTATACAAATCTAAAACATCTTAATAAATCCTTACCATACGATTGACGGACAATACTGCGATATCGTATTTTTCAATACCTTTAGATTGATCGGCTTCGTGATAAAACCGGAAGCCCCGGCTTCTTTAGCGGCTTCCATATCAGAGTCGAATACATAAGCCGACTGCATGATTACGGGGATATCTTTCGATAGCTTACGGATTTCCTTCAAGGACTCGATACCCGTCATCTCAGGCATCTTTATATCCATCAAGATCAAGTCCACCTCGTTTTCCTTAAAGAGAGCCAAAGCTTCCAAACCAGTTTTAGCACGGATCAAATTACAATATTTATGTAAAATGGTCTTCAGAAGTAAATAATTACTTTCCTCATCCTCCGCGATTAGCAACGTGGGCTTTCCTCCACCCAAATCATTTTTCACATCCATATATATAACGTTTTATTCTTTTAATCAAAATCAAATAAACTCTGATGAAGCAAAGATAAAACAAATATTAGAAAGTAGACATAAAATTCAAGGAGATATGAGTATTCGGGGAAGTTCTTTTTCCACCCATGCTAGAAAGTTACGTCTATACCTCCCATAAATATCGCCTTCGGCATCGGGAATCCTTCGTTGATAGAATAACGGGTAGCCGTTAAATTCTCTCCTTTGACAAATAGATTCAAGCCTTTATCACGTGTACCGAAACGGTAGGCTGCCTTCGCGTTCAAAACCGTGTAATCCTCTTTCACCTTGTCCGCCGTATTGATATAAAGGTCGAAAATGGATTGTACGTTCACGTTGAAAGTGAAACGTCCCGGGGCATACATCACGCCAGCGAAAAACTTATGCGCCGGAGCCGCCAGCAGGGCCTTGCTCGTATGCAAATAGCTATAGTTCATATCGAGGCTCAAATTCTTGAGAATCTGGTAACGGGAATCGAACTCGATACCTTTATTCGTAAAAGTACCCGTATTGACATTCTTAGGCCGTCCGTCTATACGTGTCGTCTCGATCATATCCTGCCCGTCGATAAAAAAGGCAGTCAACTCCGTAAACAAGTTGCCGTCCAAAAATGTCTGCCCGATGGATACCTCGTAGTTCATCATGCGCTCCGGTTTCAAATCTGGGTTCTGAGGCGGGAACATGTACATCTCTCGTATATTCGGACTCCGGAAGCCTTTCGACAAAGAAGCCTTTATCACGTTCCCCTCGAACGGACGTACCGTGAAGCCGGCCTGCGGAATCCACTCGCCGCCGAAGATACTGTTATGCTCATAACGAACCCCGGCGTTCAAGCTTACCTTGTCAAATAGATCCTGCTGCATGATAACGTATCCGGCTACCTCGTTCACGGTCTTATTCACCAACTCATTCTGGTTACCATTGATACTATCCTGCCATGCGTGACCACCCCAGTTCTTATAATCGATGCCGACCGTAAAACTATTCCCTTTCACCAAGCGGAAAGACTGATAAAGCAAGAAACCCGCATTATGATCGTCCGAATAAAACAGATAAGGATTAGGCGTCCCGCCCGGATTATACCCATCATCAATCTTATGATGGCCCCAGTTGTAGAAAGCACGAAGGGCACCACTTGTCTTCCCGTAATTATTCTCTAAAGCGAAGGAGGTAGTACCTCGCAGGATATTCATGATATTATCGATAAGCGGATTTGTTATCTCTCCCGGGTTCTGGTTCTTGAACTTAGCTAAGCTTACGTCTCCCGTCACCTTATAATGATCATCAATCTTATATCCTAACTTAGCGAAACCATTCGTGATATGAAACTTCGAATCCGGACGATGTCCATCTGTGCGGTCATGATTCAAGGAGATATAACTACTAAAGTTACCGATATTGTACCCATTATTAATCATATACTTCTGGGTGTTATACGAGCCGTACATGATACGGGCTTGCGTACGCCGTCCCGGCTGATTATGCTGGCGGGTGATGATATTCACGACACCTCCCATAGCGTTCGAGCCGTATAACAAGGAACCCGGACCACGGATCACCTCCACCTTTTCCACGTCCGAAGCCACATAGGTATCCGGAAGCGAATGGCCGAATAGACCGGCCCATTGAGGCTGTCCATCGAACAACATCAAGACCTTATTACCCTGTCCGACCCCCCGGATATTAACCGTCCCGGCCGCTCCCTCGGAAACGCCGAAACCTGTGATCCCTTTTTCCGTGACAAACAGCCCGGGTACTCGCTCCGACAATACGGGAAGCAACGCCGATTCACTGCTAGCCTCAATCTCCTCCCGTTCGATGACCGAGATAGATAACGGCACACTGTTCCGGTTCACATGGATCTTGTTGGCGGAAACTACCACCCCTTTCAAATTGATCAGACTGTCAATCTCTACCGGATCTATCGCGAATGCCATGGAGCTTACCAATAGTCCGGAAACTAGTAAAAGTTCTTTTCTCATATACTACTTATATCTATACTATTTATCATTTTAAACATCCCTTAGTGGCACGTCTGCCAAAAAACGTGTTACCAAACCTTCAAAAAAAAGCATTAATCCGCCCGGCTCATCACCAACTTACCATGCTTAATGCCTTTGATTGTCGTCAACTTATCCGACAATTCCGTCAAGCGGTGGGCCGTTCCCATCACCGTCACTATATGCAAGCAAAAATTCTGATTGATATAATACTGGGAAGACGACAAGATCACATCCTTATAATTTTGTTGGATACCCGTGATCTTCAAAGAGATCTCTTTCTTGACTTGGTCATACATAATCACGATCGTCCCGGCTACGATATGGTTGCATTGCCATTTACGTTCGGCTACATTCTTCTCTATCAGAAAACGAATCGCCTGCGAACGATTGGCGAAGCCATTCTCATTCACATATTGATCCAATGATTCCAACAGATTGTCTTCCAAAGAGACACCGAAACGTTTTAAAGACATAAAACCTTTTTTTATAATTTTCGGTACCAAAGGTAGTGTTTTTTCAAGAATCTCGGTATTCTATCGGCAGGAAGAGGAAAAATTAGTCGCTAATCACGAAAATTCACTCCAGTATCCCACCATAAGCGAGTACCTCCGGTATCCGGACCTCCCAGATACTCACACAAGGCGGAATATTGAGCCGGGTTACCGGAAATAATGCTAACCGGGAAATTCAAACGACGAATCATCGTTCGCGTATCGATCTTTCCATTGCTTTTATTCACCAAAACCGGGAACAAACGGGGATAACCGGTACGCCTCTGCTCCGCCCAAGCCTCACAGCCCTCGGGGTAACAAGCGATCCATTTTTGGGTAATGATCTTCTCCAGCTTGGTCTCCCTAGAGGCTTCTTCATCCCATGCCGGAGACACCAAGCAAAGCGCCTTCGCCGAATATTCGGGAGTAAACGTATCCACGAAATCGGCGGCTACAAGATCACTCCGCAAATAAGTATTGGCCTCTCCTACCCTCCATTGATTGAACGATGATCGTACGCCTTGCTCATAGCAAGTCCCGGCATCCTCCCCGGACCAGCCTCTCAAGGCTGCCTCCGCACGTAAGAACCAAACTTCCGCGGGCGTCATTAATATAGCGTCCGTTTTCTGGGTAATCGTGCTTCTCGAATGCTCACTATAGCGGGAATGATTAAATCCTGTCCCTTGCCGGATTCCCCGGTACTCCCCGGAATATCCCTGTCCGGTAGCAGGCTCAAAATAACAGGATAACCGAGGGTCTTTATATCCTTTAAGGATCGATTCCATATTAGCGTTCATAAAAACCTCTCCCCACGCCTTATTGATCTCCCCTAGCGGATTCGAGTAGCCGGTTCCGGCGGTAGAAACCGCGACGACCTCATAAGCCTCCTCCAGCAAACCGGCTGGATGTGTCAGCGACTTATGCGCCTCATCCCTTGCCTTATCAGGGTCGGCCATAGCGATACGAACCGCCAAGCGCAAACGTAATGAGTTGGCGAAACGCATCCATTCCCCAAACGTCCTGTAATTCTCCGGCATAATCATATCGAAACGAGAAAAGGTTTCCTCTCCATCATATTCAGACAGCAAGTGAATAGCCTCCCCCAAATCCCGGAAAAAAGCATAATAAGCGTCTTTCTGGGAATCCGGCATTACCCCGGCATCCGACTCCCCGAACTTCGTATACACGATCGGGCCATAATAATCCGAGATCCGATGCATGACCTCTACTTTCAGTATTTTAGCGATCGCATAGAAAGCCGGATATTTATCACGGGAATGATCTTCCGTCTGCTTTATCTCCGTCATGATATATCCATACGTATTATCCCACATCGTGCCATTCCAGCCATCCTGCAAATTATAGACCGTATTTCCCAATCCGGCGTTGAAGGGTTTAAAATCATGCATATAACCGGAAAACATATCCGCATTCAGATTTTGCATCGTTTGGAAATGCCAGTTCTTACCATTCCCCCAATCATAATTAAAATAAATCCCCATCTGGACTACTTTTAACCAGACACCGAACGTATTATAATCATACGTTTTCTGCTCGTCAGTAAACCCCGTACTATCGGTATTATACTCCTCGAATTTACCCGTACAAGAAAAAAGGAGTAATACGACCAACAGACTTGCCATTTCATTCAGAAATCTTGTCTTCATACACTTAGAATGAAAGTTTCACATTAAAGCCAACACTTCTCGTAGTCGGTATCCCGAATATATCGATCCCTTGATTACTATTACTCACCGAAAGTATGGCATCCGGATCAAATGGAGCCTTTTTATAAATAAAGAATAGATTCCGGGCGACAAAAGACAGTTCCGCCTTTTTAACAAATTGTTTTCTTCCCAACAATCTCTTCGGTAGCGTATATCCCAAAGATAACTCTCGCAAACGGATATTGGTAGCATTGTACATATAATATTCGGTCACGCCGTTTCGTCCTCCCACCTGCTCATAAAATCCTTTTATGTTATAAATATGATGCCCTTCCAAATCCACATACCCCATCGTACGGGCCTCTCCAGAAACCTTACTCACTCCTATTTGGTCAAGCACAGCCTGCGTCTGGGCCAATACCTCTCCCCCAAAATGCCCGTCTATCAGGAAATAGTATGAGAAATCCTTATACGTGAAACTATTCCCCCAACCCAATAGGAACGCCGGATTGCAATTCCCCACCTTAACCGTATTCCCGCTACCGATCTCTTGGGGCAAACCGTCCCGGCCATACACGATCGCACCATATTTATCCCGCTCAAAAGCTTTCCCATAGATATCGCCAAACGAACCACCTTCCACCAAACGCATCGCATAGCTAGAAGAGAACCCTTCGTTTCCTTGAATAAAGCTAGCCAAATCATCGTGCAGTTTTTTTACCTCATTTTTATTCCGAGAAAAGTTGAGTGTCGTATTCCATTTAAACTGGTTCGTTAATATGGGAACCGCACCTAGCGTCAATTCTACTCCCATATTCTGTATATTTCCCGCATTCACAAAATAATACTTGTAAGCGGCTCCAGCGGAAGAAGGCAAAGAAAAGAGTTGCTCTTTCGTGTTGGTCTTATAAAACGTAAGATCCACGTCCATACGATAATCAAAGAATTTCCATTCAGTACCTATCTCAAAAGAGCTGCTCATCTCCGGCTTCAAGGTACCGAACGGAGCCGTATCATTCGGCTGGGGAATCCCGCCCGCTGCGATATGGCCTACCGTATTGCTAACGAATAAAGGTATATCATTACCCACCTTACTCCAAGAAGCCCGTACTTTCCCAAAAGATATCAAGGAAGGCATCGAGAAGGATTTAGGGATAATCCAAGAAAGACCGACTGAAGGATAGAAAAAACCTCTTGATTTACGTTCCGTAAACGCAAGGGTAGATGACCAGTCATTACGTACGGTCACATCTAAGTAAAGGCTTTCCTTATATCCCAACTGCGCCATAGCAAAAAAGGATTGCATTTGCCGGCGTGCGTCATCCGACTCCTCGATGTAGGCACTGGACGACATGTTAATATTAGCAATCGTAAAGACATTCGGATAATACAAGGAAGCCGTTTTCGAATCCAGCCTCAACGCACTGGTGCGTGTGTCCGTTATGCTCGTACCGATAGCGGCGTTCAAGGAGAAATCATCCCAGCTTTTATTCAATTTGGCCATCAAATCCCCATAGAGCAACGTAGTCTGGCAGGTGTAATAAATGTAACGCCCGTTCTCACCGGCGATACCCGGAGAGGTAGAAGCGTATATTTCCTGCTGATACTTATCATTCACATAATCGATATTTCCACGGCCCTGTAACGTAAGCCAATCTGTCACCTTGAAACTAGCGGAAGCCAACGCCAACACACGGGCACGTTTATCCTCGTTTTCCGTACGGTTGACCAACCAATAAGGATTTTGCTCAAAATCAGTAATCGTAGTATACCAGTTCTGGACGTTCATATTCCGTTTCTCGTTATATACCTCAAAGTTCTCCTTATAAGGCGCCATATCCATCCCTCTAGGAAACGTGTATAAACCTTGTAACGGGTTCATATAAAATCCCCCGACCGTAGGTTTCCCTTTGATTGTTTGGAGTATCAAGTTTGCCTGCCCCTCCAAGATCAAACGATCATCAAAGAAAGAAGAACTTTCACGGAGATTAAAATTATGCTTGCTTAAATTATTCTTAGGAACAATGCCCCGTGCGGTCGTATTGGCATACGAGAAATAATTTTGCACATGGCTATTCCCTGCCGTAAATATCAATGAGTTAATAGCGGTAATACCCGTCCGGAAAAAATCGCCGACAGGGTCATAGACCGGAAGAGAAGCCCGGTCTCCCCAACAAGTTTCCGCCCCTTCCAGCCGTCCAAACTCATTCTGAAACTTGGGGAGACTGATCGCTTGATCGACAGTCAGCGACGAGGAGAAATGAATATTCCGTACCCCGGCCTTACCTTTTTTCGTTTTGATCAAGATCACACCGTTCGCCGCTTGTCCCCCATACAACGCAGAGGCCGAAGCCCCTTTCAAGACACTCAAACTCTCTATATCATCGGGATTTAAATTAGAGATATTATCTCCCGCATCTCGATTACCGGCATCAGCTGCACCTCCAATCGCCGTCGAGGTTTGCTCACTGCTAACACACAAGATAGGGACACCATCCATTACATACAAAGGTTGATTATTTCCGGATACAGAACGACTTCCTCGAATAATCACTCGAGAAGAGCTAGCCAGACCAGCGGAAGTCCGATTTATCTGAAGACCTGCCATCTTTCCCGAAAGCGTACTCATAAAATTAAAATCCTTGGTCCTTACTAATTCCTCTCCAGAGATCAATTGAGTGACATAAGGTAAAGAAGATCCCTTTTTTTCGATACCAAGAGCCGTAACAACCACCTCGTCTAGAATCCGAGTATCATCTTCCAGCTGAACATTCAAAAATAATTGCCCCTCATACTCAATTTCTCGTGAACGATAACCAATATAAGAAAAAACTAAAGTAGTCTCCTTAGGAAGCTCCAAGACAAAACGACCATCCACATCCGTAATCGTACCGTTCTTTGTTCCCTTCTCCACCACATTCACGCAGGCAATAGGCTCTCCTTCGTGATCAGTCACGATACCTTTTATCTTACCATCCAATTTTTGTTGTATCTGAATTATTGTCTCTTTTTTACTCAAAATAATCTGGTCATTCATAACTGTATAGACAATCGTCCTATCCTTAAACAATAAATTTAAAATCTCAAAAACCGTACGTCCAGATAAAGGGCTACGCAACTTCTCGGATAAATTGATCACTCGAGCATCATAAATAAAAGAATAATTGGTTTGGCTCTCGATCTCATCTAAGGCTTCCGCCAAGCTAACAGAAGCTGAAATATGAATATAAGATTCTGCATATTCCTGTTGGGCATCTAGTGGGAATAAACATAATAACAATAGAGAGAATACACTAATACACAATCTCATAATTCAACAAAGATTAAATGATAAAAAATACTCTTATCGTCATGCTCATAGTGAACAAAGTTACAGAAATTTTCATTATGGCAAATAAATTCCGCTAAATTTTCAATACCACATCCATCAAACCACAAGGATTTCAAATATTTACGCACAAAACTATGTAAACATATACTCATCAAAACATATCGTATAACTGATTCATGAAGCGATGAAAACAAGTTGTGGTACAAACAAAGCCCCCAGTCAACGTCATAGGCAGTGTCCTGCTACATATATGCTGCACTCAGCGGAAGTAATTGATTAAAGCAATAAAATCATCTAGTATTACACTTAAAAAAACTCTTTATATATAAGTATAAAGATTAAAGCTTCAGATTAAAAAGAGGATGCATGAGGCATCCTCTTTTTATAACCAATTCATTACAAAGTGATATTAGAAGGTATTTGATCTAAATCATAATAGTCATGAACTATCTTATCCGGATATACCTTAACAATTCGAATACCAATTCGATCTTCCCCCAAAGGAGTACAAATAGAATTTGTTATTGTAATATTGAAATTTCCATAAGAACTCATCGCATTATAATGTAAATGTCCAGCAAACATATTACTTACTCGATATTTATCCATAAGATCTAAGTATATTTTCCGTTTTTTTATGGGAATATTCTCATATCTATTTGTCTCATTAGGCTCTTTCACAAAGAAAGGATAATGTCCAAAAAGGATACGATGATTACATTTCTGAGAGTTCTCTAGATTTTTCTCCAACCAGACCAGTTGTTTTTTTTCTTTTTCTTCTCTATTTGCAAAAATAATAGGAGTATTTAATCCAATAAAACAACTATTATTTAAATGAAAGCAAAAACAATCATATCCATATTCATCCATATAACAAGAAATAGACTCATCTGTACTCTGTTGATTTAAATCATGATTACCTGGTAACACATAAACAGGGATGTTTTTTTTATCAAAGTACAAATTCGTTTAAATTCGTTAATTTGATTTTGATCTTCACCATCATTTACCATATCACCCGTTATAACCACAAATGCCGGATTCAAATTATTAATAACAGCAACAACCTTTTCCATGATTTTTGTCTCTTGAGAGAAACTTTTATTCTTTTCTAACATTCCAAACTGAGGATCTGATAATTGAATAAAATAAAAAGGTTCAGACTGAGCAAAAGTTTTTGTAACACAAAAAATCACAGTAACTAGATACACCAATAATCTACTCATAATATAATATTTTAATTAATATCTTCATACTGAAGTAATACAGAATTCGCCTATTCCTTTATTTTGAAGATGTGCAATAGTTGGAATTCTTATCCCACCACAACGGAGTAGATACAATATCGCCTTTACCACCTAACATGGATTTGCCTTTCTCGTACTCAGTGGCATTAATCAAACTTTCCTTTGTTGGATACCTCATTCGTTTAATAAAATTAGCTGACTTCAAGATATCCTTATCATTATTATTGTAAACAGCTTGATCTCGATAGACAGCAACATCCAAACGGGGTAAATTTAAACGACGTTTATCATTCCAACCTTCTTGCGCCAAATCAGGTATCCCAGCGATATATTTCTGAGTAATGATCTTTTCCAAAGCTGTATTTCCCGCACCTTGTTGATCATCATATCTAGCACTTGTACCAGCCTCATTTTTCTCTGTAGAAGTCAGGTAGTCGTCCACCTCAGAAGTAACCCCCCAAGTAGCGAAAGACGCACGAACACCTGCCTCATATTCCGATTTAGCATCACCAGCGATAAAACCACGAGCATATAATTCAGCCTTCAAAAAATGAACCTCTTCAGAAAGGAACAAATCATACGGACGAGATTTATAGGGATAGCCATCCTTAATAATAAAGCCAAGCTCAGCACATTGTTTCGATTGATAAATTCCGGTATTGGCTTCCTCTGCCTTAGGTCCATATACCAAACCTTTCCAATCTCCATTCTCAATACCCGGCTGGAAAATCTTCGGGGCACGAGGATCTACCTTTTCCGGATGTACGCTAGAAACCGCAACACCGGACGTCTGGTTCACTACACCTTGAGGCCAAGCGACACCACCGATATTAGTCACCAGTTTCTCAACCGATTTTGACATACAAATCGGACCACTCCATGTAATCTGGAACATCGTATAATTGTAATCCTGTCCCCAAGAGCCATCAGCCTTCGGTGGCATATAAGCGTTATCAGCCTTATCCGAGATCAACCCTGCTGGTGATGAAATAGCGGCATTTGCCTCAGCTATACATTTCTCCTGATCCACTTCTGTCAAACGAACAGCCAAACGCAGACGCAAGGAATTGGCAAAACGTTTCCACTTCGATACATCATTCTTATAAATCAAGTCGATACCCGCATCAGAAAAAATAGGTTGCGCACTATCGTTAAAGCCATTTATGGCAGCATCAAGTTCCCTGAAGTACTCGTCATAGATATCCTTCAACGATTTATAAGGAGGATTCGCCTCTACAATCTCATAAGCAGGGAAAGGCATCGGGCCAAATTTATCGGCAGCCAGCGTATGCACATATACACGCCATATCCGGGCGAAAGCAATCGTATTCGCATAAGCATCCTTATCCTTTTCCGTCAGACTACGGATCACTATATTAATAGAGGCGATCTGTTTCAAATATTCTTCCCAAACGAGATTATTCCATTCATCGTCTTGAATATAGTTCTTGGTACCCCATCCACCACCATCGACAGTCATCTGGGAATAAAAATCAATCTGTAATGGTTTCAAACGTTGTTCCACGTTACCTTCGATGATCAAGCCACCACGCAATGTAGAGGCTAGACGGGGTTCGTTCATATTATAGTTCACGTCGTCTGTTGGTTTATCCGGATTCTCATTTATACCCGTCAAGTCGCAACTAGTTGCACTTAGCATCATTAACGAACAAGCTGTTAATATCTTTATACTCTTCATAATAATTCTATTTTTAGATTTATGTTTCTTTAAAAAGCCAGATTAATATTAAAACCTAAGCTTCTCATTGTCGGCATAGAACCGTACTCAATACCTTGGGCGTTACCGGATGTATAAGCAGCTTCCGGGTCAAAGCCCTTTGTCTTACTATAGATCATGAATAAGTTACGAGCCACGAAACTCAAACGTGCGGCGGTAAATGGAGTCTTAGCCAACATGGTTCTCGGGAAATTATAGCCTAGATTCAATTCACGTAAACGAATATTTGTAGCGTCATACATATAAGCTTCTGTATTATTTGAAACACCATTCCAATAAGCCTGAGAAGTTATACTCTTTGTATTCGGGGAACCGTCCACCAATACACCCGGAACTACCATACCGTCACGACCATCCAACGTCATCTCTAAGTTACCAGATGAAGCACCCGCACGGATAGATCCCATATACACATCACCGCCATAACGCATATCGAACATGAAGCTCAACACGAAATTCCTATAAGACAAGGTATTACTCCAACCCATCATCCATTTCGGTTGGTTATTACCCAATAGTTCCATGTCACTCGTACGCAAAGGCACACCATCCTCACCGATGATAACATTACCTTTGTCATCACGTTGATAAGCATAGCCATAGATATCACCGTAAGCACCTCCTTCATGAGCCACAATCTTCAAGAAAGTAACCGACTTATCACTTAGAATCTGCTCTTTCGTATCCTCCGTCAATGAAACGACCTTATTATTATTTTTTGACCAATTCAATTGAGTATCCCATTGGAACCCGTTTTCCGTAATCACTGGGGTAGCATTCACTGCAATCTCGACACCCTTATTCTCAATATTACCGGCGTTAATCATTTTCTTTTTAAATCCAGTTGCGGAGGGAACATCAATTTTTATGATCTGATCCTTCGCATTCTTTTTATAGTAAGCTACGTCGACACCAACCCTATTCTCAAACGCCTTCAACTCAAGGCCTAACTCCCAAGAGTTGATCGTCTCATTCTTTAAATTTGGATTTGCCATCCAATCCTCGTTGCTGGCATTAAAAATACCCCCTTTAATATCATAACTGATATTATAATAGTCACGCAGCATATAAGCGTCCGTATCATTACCTACCTGAGCCCAAGACGCACGGATCTTACCGAAAGAAAGAATACCCGTGTTATGCCCCATCTTATTCAACATTTGGGTGAAAATCCAGCTAACACCTACCGATGGGTAGAAATAAGAGTCATTGTCTTTCGGAAGTGTTGAAGACCAGTCATTACGAGCGGTTAAGTCCAAATACAAATAGTCGTCCCAAGACAATGATGCCGTAGCATATAGCGAGTTGATTTGTTTACGGTTGCGAGTATACTCACCACCATGTGTCTTACCGTTGGCGATCGCATGGAAATCGGGAATCACAAACTCACCGGATGATTCCTTGTACCATGTAGAATTACGGTACATCATATTACCACCTACCGTACCTACGATACCGAATCGATCCCAGTTGCCTTTAGCAGTCAATAAGAAATCGGAGTTGATCTCGGTGAATTTCTCCATATTGGCAGTCATGCTACCGTTGTTCTCCCAATACGGGTTACCTGTCGCACGAATCGTCTCATACTGGATGGTGTAATTATCCATACCAGAGCGAAGCTTCAAGCTCAACCAATCCGTAAACGTGAAATCCAAGGCCGCGAATCCGATAAAACGGTCTTTCTTATCCTTGTTCGTATTGCGGTAAGCGGACCAATACGGGTTATTGGCGTTGGCTCCTGTGTCGATCAGATAACCAGCGGGCTTTCCGTCCGCACGTTTCCAATCATTATCTTTATAGGCGTCATAGTCAGAGAAGCCCACACTTCGAGGCATACTTAAATAGTTAAGGAAGATATTATCCGGGTCGCCCGCTAATTTCACACGGTTGTTCGTATGCTGGCTTACATAATTGACCTTCACGTCAGCCGATAACCATTTAGACAGCTTAGCCGTAGAACGCAAATTAATAGACGTACGATCCATTCCGCTATTCGGGACAACCCCCTTATTATCCAAGCGTGTCACACCGGCACGGAAAGTGATATCCTCGGAGCTCTTACTCAAATCCACGCTATTCGTCCAAGTGGTACCAGTGCGCAAAAAGTCCTTGTACAGATTATTATCTCTAGCCGCATAGCGATGAGATCCCATCGCCATATCCTTAGGAGAACCATCCATAACGGCACCCCAACTCGTCGCTTTATTATTATCGAAAGCGCCGTCGATACCTTGTCCGTATACATCTTGGAACTTCGGAGTTTGCATCGGGTTCTCAGCCGTGAAATTCGAGTTGATACTTACGCCCCAACCTTTATTCTGGCTACCTTTCTTAGTCGTGATCATCACGACACCGTTACCTGCACGGCTACCATACAACGCCGCGGCTGCCGGGCCTTTCAATACGGACATACTCTCGATATCATCCGGGGAGATATCAGAGATACCGGAACCTTTATCCACGTTACCGTTACCCCAATAGTCATCCGTACCACCGCTAAAGTTATCGATAGGTACACCGTCCACAACGATCAACGGCTGGTTATTACCAGTAATAGAGTTATTACCACGAATCACGATACGAGAGGAACCACCGACACCGGTACCATTTTGCTTGATCTGCAAACCTGCTACCTTACCAGCCAAAGCGTTGGCCACGTTAGCATCACGGGTTTGCGTCAGGGACTCACCTTTCAATTCAGACATAGAATATCCCAAAGCCTTTTTCTCACGCTTGATACCCAAAGCGGTTACCACGACTTCATCCAAGGCTTGCGTATCATCGACCAATTGAACCTCGATAGAAGGTTGTCCGGTAAAGACGATCTCTTGCGTATTAAAACCGATATAGGAAACTTGTAAAGTCGCATTGATAGGAACATCCAACTCGAAACGGCCATCCATATCCGTGATGGTACCGTTGGTAGTTCCTTTGACAATTACGTTAGCACCGATAATAGCCTCGCCCGTTTTGTCCGTAACGACACCGACTGCTTTTCGTGTCTGTTGTTGAGCGTTTAAGACTGTGACTTCATGCGTGTTCTCTGCGAAAACCATGGCCGGTACCAAACAGAATGCGCATACCCCCATGTTAATCATTAACGGAATTTTTCGAAAAAGAGAATAACTATTCCCCCTTAAAGCATTTAAGGTTACAATTTTATTCATATTTTTGTAGTGTTACTATTTATAATAAAGTTATTTGTAGCTGCGCCAACAGCTCTTCTTGACTTTTCGTACGGGAGAATACGCCAATATTCTTCCGTATGTTTTTAATCCTTGTTTATTCTTTCTTCATGGGCAGACGTATTTTAGAAGGTTACACATTATTTCTCATTTTGATATTTCCACGACTGAGGTTCCCGATCCACTGTCCTTAACGGTAGGTTTATGTATCGCATACTGGATTCCCGACGCCAATTTCAGGTATTCCAATACTTGAGGCAATTGCTCGTCCTTGAAACGGGCTGTTATTATGGACTTCAGTATCTCGTTATCTTTTACCTCGAATACTACGTGATAATGACGTTCCAGCGTTTTCAATACTTTATCCATCGGATGGTTCCTGAAGATAATCTCCCCGTTCTTCCAAGCCGTGTCATATTCGGTATTCACGTCGAACACCTTGATCTTGCCAGCGCCCTTTTGATACTCGGCTTTCTCGTTTGGCTTCAACATCTGTGTCATTCGCTTTCCTCCGGACACGACGTTCAGCTTTACCGATCCCTCTACCAAGGTGGTCTCTATCATACTCTCGTCTTTGTAAGCGGATACATTGAAAGAAGTACCCAACACCTCTACCGAGTAATCTTTATCCGCTTTCACAATAAAAGGCTTATGAGCATTCTTCGTCACCTCGAAATATCCTTGTCCGGTTAATTCCACCGTACGGGTATCCGCATTGAAGTCCGAAAGATATCTCAATTCGCTATTGGCATTCAGCCAAACCTTAGAACCGTCAGGTAAATCGAATGCCGAAACCACCCCAGGATTCGTGCGTACGGCTAGCGTACGCACGTTCCCTTGACCCTGCTGTATGAACAAATAAGCGGATAAAAGAAAGACTGGAATGAATAACACGGCCGCAGCCCGTTGAATAACACCTAACACTTGTCTTAAAGCTAATCTTTTCTCTTTCTTATGGATTCTTGATTTAAAACGAGACAACGCCTCGTCCGGGTTCACGGTCCGCATGACTTTTAGGCGACTTGCCACTTGAGCTGTAAAATAGACCTGCTCCAACAGTTTCTCGTTTTCTAGAGAGGCGGCCCGCCAGTTTTTCACCTCCGCAGCTTCCTCCTCGGTCAACATCCCATTGATGTATCGGATCAATATGTCTTCGTTTATTTCCATTTTTTCTTGTTTCTATAATTAATACAGTTGAGACAAAAGATGTACTAAACAAAAAAACGATTTTTTTCAAGAAAATTGAATAATGGCAAAAATACCGTTCCTAAAGAAAGGCTCAACAATATCCCTCTTTCTACTGTTTTACCACAAAATGAGACTTCTAATGGTAAAGATTCTTTTAAAACGGATTTATGAGGAGCCAAGTGAGGCGGATGGTTATCGCATTCTTCTCGACAGGCTATGGCCCAGAGGACTGAAGAAAGAGGATGCGAAGTTTGACGAATGGAGAAAAGACATCACTCCATCCAAGGAGTTACGCCAATGGTTCCACGAGGATAAAGACAGGCATTGGGAAGTATTCCAAGGTCGCTACGGGATGGAGATCAAGCAGAACCCGGATTTCATTCCTTTCTTACGAGAGATCGAGAAGCATCCGGTTGTCACTTTCCTCACGGCAGCGAAGGATGTACAACATAGTCATCTACCTATATTAAAAGAAGTCATCGAGGATTTCGAAAAAAACAAATCATAAAAATAAAAAGACCTATGAAAAGTATCGTATTGCTTCGCCACGGCGAAAGTATATGGAATAAAGAGAACCGGTTCACCGGTTGGACCGATGTGGATTTGACAGAAAAAGGCGTGGCCGAAGCTTATAGGGCCGGCAACCTATTGAAAGAAAAAGGATATGTGTTCAATAAAGCCTATACCTCTTATTTAAAACGGGCCGTCAAAACCTTGAATTGTGTATTGGATCGCATGGACCAAGACTGGATCCCGGTGGAGAAGAGCTGGAGGCTGAACGAGAAACATTACGGATCGCTACAAGGGTTGAACAAGAGCGAGACCGCCCAAAAGTATGGAGACGAGCAGGTCTTGATCTGGCGTCGCAGTTACGATATAGCCCCGCTTCCCCTATCGGAAGACGACCCTCGTAACCCTCGCTTCGATATCCGCTACAAAGACGTGCCGGATAAAGAGTTGCCCCGTACGGAATCCTTGAAAGATACGGTTGAGCGGATTCTCCCTTATTGGAAAGAGGTTATCTTCCCGACGCTCCGGACCGCCGACCAGATCCTTGTCGCCGCTCACGGAAACAGCTTGCGGGGAATCATCAAATATTTAAAAAACATCTCCGATGAAGAGATCGTTCATCTGAATCTCCCGACAGCCGTTCCATACGTGTTCGAGTTCGATGATGACTTGAAACTCGTGAATGATTATTTCCTTGGCGACCCGGAGGAAATCAAGAAACTCATGGAAGCCGTAGCCAACCAAGGAAAGAAAAAGTAGCGGGATTCATGCCTCTTATCCGGAATTATTCATTAAGTTTGCAACCAAACAAACTTAAACACTATTGTGGACGAGAACGCAGAACGAATTTCACTAGAACTTATCGCAGGAGACGAACAAGCGTTCGACACCGTGTACAAACAATATTACCGGGGATTGTGCGCCTTCGCCTCCCAATATGTAACAGTACCAGAATCGGAGGAGATCGTACAAGACGTGATGATGTGGCTGTGGGAAAACCGAAAATCCCTAGTAGCGGACATGTCCCTGAAATCACTCCTCTTCACCATTGTCCGCAATAAATGCCTCAATACGATCAGCCACATACAGGTTAAGCAACAAGTGCACGAGAGATTGTACGCCAAGTTCCAAGAGCAATTCGAGAATCCTGATTTTTATATAGGAGAACTGATGGCCTTGGCCTCCAAGGCCATCCGGGAGCTCCCGGATGAATACCGTAAGGCATTCGAGATGAACCGTTTCGAGGAAATGACCTACAACGAGATCGCCGAGCGGACAGGCGTATCCCCCAAAACAATCGCATACCGCATCTCTCAAGCGCTCAAGATATTACGGACGAAATTAAAGGACTATATCCCTTTATTGGTATGGCTGCTTTACGAACAAACACGCTCATAACGGAGGAAGCATCCTACCGCCATGAGCGTTTTTTTAATGAGTCAAAAGACTTATTTCACGAACGGTGCTTTCAATAAATAATCCACGCAGCCTTTCACGCCCTCAAACTGGGAACGTCCGTCAGGCATACCCTCCAACTCCACGAAATAATCCTTGATTCCATTCGCGTAAGCTTGCCGGAATATATTCTCGAAATTCATCATCCCGGACTCGCCTAGAATAGCACGGTCCTTGATGTGCAATACCTTAATACGGTTCGGATATTTCTTCAACCACTCTATCGGATCTTGTTGTCCCATCACGGCCCAATAAACATCCATCTCGAAAAATACAAGCGAAGGATCAGTATTCTTCAAGAACAACTCATAGATGCAATCTCCTTTCACACGCCTTCCCAGCTTGGCCTCCGTACTACCCGGATTTACCTTGGCGAACTCCATCTCATGGTTGTGATAGCCGAAAGGAATACCGGCCGCTTTCACTATCTTACCCGCCTCGTTAAAAATCTCGCAGACGAAAGCGGTTTCCTCGGTGCTACGGGTACTCGGTTGCCCGGGCTGGATCAAGTACTTCACGCCTAGTTTGGCATGGTCATCAGCCGTCTTCTTCCAATACTCGGAGATCTGGGAGCGATTGGCCTTCGTGTACTCACGTACCGGAGGATTCACGTGGGAACTGGTGATCTTCAATCCGGCATCATCCACCATCTTCTTGAATTCCATCATGTCTACACCGCCGATCTTGCCTTCCTTGTAACCGGCCAATTCCAGATTCGTGTACCCCATTTGCTTGATCTTTTTCAATCCACCGGGTACATCCGCATAAAGTTCCTTGCCTAAAGAATAGATTTGTAAACCAACTGTCTTAGCGGCCATCGTTTCAGAAGTGACAGGTTTAGCCGCATCTGCGCTCCCGACCTTTCCGGCCATCAGGCCACCCAAGGTGAAAAGGGACGCATTCTTTAAAAAATCTCGTCTATTTATCATGATTATTAGAATTAAGTCAGTCCAAAGATAGAGATTATAATCTAAAAAAAGACCGCATAGGATGGAAAAATCCACCTATACGGTCCACAAATGGTATACATTATATAATAGGACTCGATTAACGGCGAGGCTTGATATCCAACTTCACCGGCTTGATCATATTCTCCGGGCTTAAGATCGTATCCAATTCCTCCTTGGTCAAGATACCATGATCCAGTACCAATTGATAAACGCTAACGCCGGTCTCCAACGCCTCCTTCGCGATCTTGGTCGAGTTCTTATAGCCGATTACCGGATTCAAGGCCGTCACCACGCCGATGCTATGATGTACCTCCTCACGGCAACGATCCTCGTTAGCGACAATACCGTCCACGCAACGGGTACGCAAGGTATCGAAACCATTGATCAGCAAATCCACGGACTCGAAGCAGCATTGTGCCATCACCGGCTCCATGGCGTTCAGCTCCATCTGGGCGGCTTCCCCGGCCATGGTCACACATAATTCATTACCCATTACCTTATAAGCGATCTGGTTCATCACCTCCGGGATCACAGGATTCACCTTACCCGGCATGATAGAAGAACCCGGCTGCATAGCAGGCAAGTTAAACTCACCCAAACCGCAACGAGGGCCGCTTGCCAACAAGCGAAGGTCATTACATATCTTATTCATCTTCACGCAAACCCGCTTCATGGCGGAAGCATAGCCTACCAAGCAAGAAGTATCCGAGGTAGCTCCTACCAAATCGGAGGAGAGACGGATATCCCATCCGGTTATCTCACGTAAAGCCGCGATACATTTCTCCGCGTATCCCGGCTCGGCACAAATACCCGTACCGATAGCGGTAGCTCCCATATTAACCACCAAGAAATCGGCGCCGGCCTCATTCAAGTGAGCGATCTCATCCTGCAAGATGCTGGCGAAGCCATTAAAGGTCTGCCCCAACGTCATAGGTACGGCATCCTCCAACTGCGTACGTCCCATCTTGATAATTTGCGAGAACTCCTCTCCTTTCTTACGGAAAGAGGCGATCAATTCCTCCAAATGGGGAAGCAATTGAAGATGCTTAAAATACATACCGATATGGATAGCGGTCGGATATGCGTCGTTCGTGGATTGCGAGCAGTTCACATGGTCGTTCGGTGAGCAGTATTGGTATTCACCCCGCTCATGCCCCATCAGCTCCAAGGCACGGTTGGCGATCACCTCATTCGCGTTCATATTCGTAGTGGTACCCGCTCCGCCTTGGATCATATCCACCGGGAACTGGTCGTGATGTTTACCATCGAGAATCTCCCCACAAGCGGCGATGATAGCGTCTTTTTGCTCTACGGTAAGCAAGCCTAATTCAAAGTTAGCCATGGCAGCCGCCATTTTTGTTATAGCTAATCCTTTAATGAATAAAGGATATTCGCTCAAACGGAATTTACTGATTGAGAAATTCTCGATTCCTCTCAAGGTTTGAACTCCGTATAATGCTTCGGCGGGGATTTCACGAGCGCCGATCAAATCGCTCTCTATGCGAGTTTTTCCAGTTAATTTAGTATCCATATTAGAAATATTAATCGTTTTTTTATTGTTTCCGCAAAGGTAGAAACTATTATTTTGAAAGCAAATTATTCTTCGAAATAATAAAAACAAATACCAAAAACGCCAATACACGTCTATACAAGGCTCAATGAATTACAATTTGTCAATAGAGCAGTTTTAATAGACCTTCTGATCTTTTTTATCTCATTCATAAAAAAAGCACGATTTTATTTGCTGTTTGTCAAAGATTCCATATATTTGCTGCCGTAATAACAAAACAGAGTCATGAGAACATTCGTAGTAAATACATATTGGTGGTGGCGCTCCGTACAACTCAAAAGGTCGTAAGGAACGAAGACTCGTATGTATATATAAACACTACATAAAGATATAAAGAGGTCTGTCGCACTTGCGGCAGGCCTCTTTTCTTTTTATAGCAAATTCAAAAGGAAAATAACTAAAATAGATAAAAGATGAAAACGTATCAAGTTGACAAGAATGGTTACTATGGTGAGTTCGGCGGGGCCTATGTTCCCGAGATCCTTCATCAATGCGTGGAAAATTTACAGAATACCTATCTGCAAGTGTTGGAGAGCGATAGCTTCAAGGAAGAGTTCGATCAGTTATTGCGTGATTATGTAGGCCGCCCCTCCCCTCTTTACTTGGCCAAACGGTTGAGTGAGAAATACGGATGCAAGATCTATTTGAAACGGGAAGACTTGAACCATACCGGAGCACATAAGATCAACAATACGATCGGCCAGATCCTCCTAGCCCGCCGCATGGGGAAGACCCGTATCATCGCCGAGACGGGTGCCGGACAGCATGGAGTGGCTACGGCTACGGTATGTGCCTTGATGAATATGGAATGTATCGTTTATATGGGGAAGACAGACGTGGAACGCCAACATGCCAACGTACAGAAGATGGAGATGCTGGGAGCTACCGTCGTGCCCGTGACCTCGGGAAACATGACCTTGAAAGACGCCACGAACGAGGCGATCCGTGACTGGTGCTGTCATCCTTCGGATACGTATTATATTATCGGTTCTACGGTAGGCCCCCATCCTTATCCGGATATGGTAGCCCGGCTGCAATCCGTTATCAGCGAGGAGATCAAGAAGCAACTGCTGGAGAAGGAAGGAAGGGATCACCCGGATTACCTGATCGCCTGCGTAGGCGGGGGAAGTAACGCCGCCGGTACGATCTATCATTTCGTGGACGACGAGCGGGTGAAGATCGTCTTGGCCGAGGCCGGCGGCAAGGCTGCCCGCTATTTTGCCACTGA